>Ga0209302_10000184_pt1 | contig 39077 bp, 38 predicted proteins | sample ArcOceMetagenome_2_FD_187445 | JGI IMG/M metagenome (GOLD analysis project Ga0209302, IMG submission 187445) | Marine eukaryotic phytoplankton communities from Arctic Ocean - Arctic Ocean ARC135M Metagenome (SPAdes) (version 2) | ecosystem: Environmental > Aquatic > Marine > Oceanic | place...
TATTGACTTATTCTAGTTTGTATTACAAACTGCTTTCTAAATTAAAAAACAAGGAAGTATTATGTCATCCCAACAAGCAATTGATAATCTTAACTATGCAACTGACTTAGCCAAGGCTGGCCAACAGGCGCCTTTAGTAGGTGGCCCTATCGGTCTTATGTGGGGTCTATTGCTAACCGTGACCCTAGGAACTCACTGGGGCATTATTACTGGGAAACTACCTTTTGAAATATGGCACCTCGGCTTTCTATGGGTGTTTTTCTCAATAATCGGCGGCGTTGCGAGCGCGATATTAAGTCGAACCCTTAAACAAAAACCAAGTTTTCATTCAACAGCTAACCAAATTGAGCAATCAGTGTGGCTCATGTTTAGTATTATGCTGGGATGTTTTTGGGTGGGTATTACACTCTCAATACTTTTCGGATCGGGTACACCGGCCTTATTTGATTTCGTGGTCATCGCTGGTTTTGGCGGTCAAGGACTCGCCTATGGTGTCACAGCACGAATGAGCCACCATAAGTGGCTTACCTATCCCTCAGGTGCTTCGTTTATCGCAAGTATTGTTTGTTTATCTGCTTTTGGTCAGCCTCTCTTGTATTTAATCGCGGCTGCAGCAACAGTCTTCACCGTAGTAATTCCGTCCATCAAAACTATTGAGGGTGAACGTGTCGAGCAATAAGCCCACTTTAAATATTGACGAGATTGATGAAGTGATTCACGGTCGATTGAGGTTGGGCATTATGGCTTACCTTTCGGCCGTCAACCCCGCAAGTTTTCCGGAACTCCTTGAGAGAACAGCCACCAGTAACGGTAATCTCTCGACCCATTTAACCAAACTAGAGTCGGCAGGTTATATAAGCCAAGAAAAGGGCTATTTGGGGAAGAAACCACAAACATTAGTGCATCTCACAATATCCGGGCGCAAGGCCTGGATAACCTATTTAGAGGCTATGAGAGGCTTACTTGACGGATGATCGACTCGGATATAAATACTGCGGTTAGCTTAAGATGCCAAATTAAATTGATGCTTGAGATGGGCAATAATATCATTCGACTCATAAAGCCAAGTAACACTGCCATCCGTGCTTTCTGTGCGCAAGCATGGCACCTTATGTCGGCCGCCCTCACGCACTAATTCTGCCTTGACCTCCGCGTTGTCTTTAGCATCACGTACTTCTATATTTAGCGAATGACGCTTGAGCTCGCGTCGAACTTTCACACAAAACGGGCACGTCTTGAATTGATACAGCGACATATTGGCGGTCACTTCGTCAATGGCCTTTTGCGCGATTACTTCGCGCACCACTGGCCTCGGGGATGTCAGCGCATCGAGCACCAAAATAATTCTTCCTAAAATCCAACGTACTAACTTCACTACTCTACTCCATCTGCCTGTTTTAACTTGTCGAGATATACCGCCGCCACGAGCAACCAGATCACCAATACCAGTTCTGTGATAATCAAAATCGTCGCTAGCTCTGCGCCATTAACCCCCCAGGCAACCACTCTCAGTACCGCAATTAACCCTAACAAAAGGGATCCTATGCGAAGATACAAACCTTCTGATTTCAAAACACCATAAAAAACAAGTATGGCGCCAAAAAGAAACAGTGCGCCAAGGTCAGCTAGCTGGGTACTGCGACCGAGACCATCCAGAAGCGGCATACCTAGATCAGCAGTTACTTTTGCCGGATCAACGACGAACAAAATGGCGTTCATTAACAAAGGTAACCCCGGTATAACCGCAATAATTTTGACTACAGTAGCATTCACATCAACACCTCATTTTAAATTGTAATTTTTCAGTTATCCCTGACAAACACATCAGAATCAACCACAAAGTTTATCACGACGAACACTTTTTCCTCGTCAAGACCTTCTTCCTTTACTCAGTATTATGATAAATATTCTGCACATCATCGAGATCATCCAGCATGTCTATAAACGTATCGAAAACGTCGATGTCATCGCCCGTTAAGACCATAGTGTTTTGAGCAATAAACTGAATTTCATCGACATCATAATCAATCTCACCAAAGGCTTCGCTCAACGCTTGCTTGGCTTTAAATGACTCGGTGTGTGGAGCGAAAACAGTCAATATTTCGTCTTCGTTCTCTATATCAATAACATCAACATCGGCGGTCAACAAGATGTCCAAAACCTCTTCTTCATCTTGCCCAGAAAATTTCAAAATCATTAAATGATCAAACATGTGGGTGACCGAACCCTGAGTGCCTATCTTAGTCTTAGTTTTGGTAAAGCATAAACGCACATCATTAAACGTGCGACTCGCGTTGTCGGTCAGACAGTCAATAATAACCATGCAGTTGCCTGGCCCATAGCCTTCATAGCGCGCCAACTCAAAGTTCTCCCCCGCGCCACCCTTGGCTTTTTCAATCGCTTTATCAATAACGTGAGTAGGTACTTGATCTTTTTTAGCCCGATCGATAACACTGCGAAGGCTTAGATTTCCTGTAGGATCGAGGCCGCCTGATTTAGCAACAACGTAAATTTCTCGAGCGTACTTACTGTATACCCGCGCTTTGGCATCTGATGTTTTTGCCATTGAGTCTTTACGATTTTGATAGGCTCTGCCCATGATCCAGTCCAATTTAGAATACAGTGGCGTATTCTATAACAGGCTATGGATTACAGCACTTAATTTGATAGAGAAATATCCAGCCTCTTCGACTCATACCTATATTGACTGGGCGTGATTTGATTCCAGCGAGCAAAAGCACGACGGAAGCTCACAGCCTCGGTGTAATTCAGTAGATTGGCAATCTCGGCAACGGTCAGCCCAGTGGTCGATAGGTACTGACAAGCCAGTGCATTCCTAACTTCATCACAAATAGCGCGAAAGTTTGTTGATTCGTTTCTCAACCGTCGCCGCAGCGTGCTCTCACTCACATACAGCCGTTCAGCAACCTGGTTAATCGTTGGGAATGGCCCGCCCGCTTGAATCAAAATACGGCGTATGGCAGCGGAGAAGTTCTCCACCCTGTTTAATCCCCGCAGCAATTCCTCGCATTGATTTTGGAAAATAACATGACCAGCCGGATTAGCCGTACTAATTAGTGAACGTATCAAACTGTTCGGTATTATCAATTCACTGAATGTCTGGCCAAACTTAATCGGCACTGAAATTAACGACTGGAGCCTCTCTCCACCCGCTGGCTCAGGATAGTTCAAGTGCATTTCACCCTCATTAACCACGTTATTGATGAGAGTTTCAGCAATAGATAATATCTGGGAAAATGTATATTCAGTAATCAGCTTTTGTTGTACAGGATTGCCAAAGTTCAGCTGTATACGCAGCGCTAAACCCGTACCTAGTTCACTCACTTTAAATGAAGGTCCCGGCCCTACTATGTCCCCGTAGCGAAGAAAAAGCTTAAGCGCTTCCCGCAAGTCAGCGCAACTCATTAACGCAAAGCCAAAGGTACCTAAGCTTGCTATATCTACTCGTTGACCAAGACGAATCATCAGAGCAGGATCATTGGACAGAGCCATCGCTGCCTCCAATATATTTAGCATGTGCGTCGGAGCCAATGACCTGTGATCTTCGGTCGCCAGCACCTGCAACTCGGGTAACGAAAATAGCTGAGTTGAGCTAATACCATCCTCTTCTAAAATTGTACGCAATTGTTGTAAGAGTAAATCGTGTGGCTTACGTTCAGGCATGGTGCGAGCTCGAATTATGTGGTTTGAGTCCTAGACCATAAAACAATTGAACGAAAATATCTCCACTAAAGGATGAATATATCCCCCAAATTTCAATAAACTTGGTTATTATTAAATCAGATCAAACTAATTGGACATATTTATGACCGCATTAAGATCAGCATCTCAAACGCCCGAGGGTATTTCCATTAACGCTAGAAACGTGAGTTTCGAGTTAGAAAAATCACTTGCTACTGACTGGGCAGACAATGACCCCTTTTTAACTGCTCTCTTTAACGCCATGAGTATCAGTTTCCCCTCAGGTGAGAAGAATTTTATTGATTCTGTCCGTCCCTATGAAAAACGCATCACCGATGAGAAGCTACTTAAAGAGGTCAAGGGGTTTTATAAACAAGAAGGTATACACAGCCGTGAGCATCGCAAGTACAACAAAGTTCTTTGTGAACAGCGTGGCTATGACCTAACAAAACTGGAAGATGTCTATTTACAAAGGATTGAAGAAGGTAAATCAAATCCGCGTGTTACCCCACGAATGATGTTGGCATCCACAGTGGCTGTTGAGCACTTTACCGCCAGTTTTGGAGAGTCATTTTTAGAGGGCCGATTATTGAAAAATATTGACGGGCCTATAGGCGATCTTTGGCGGTGGCATTCTCTCGAAGAAATAGAGCATAAATCCGTTGCATATGATGTGTACAACCAAACCGGGGGCAGTTATAAAATGCGCAAAGCTATCATGCGTATTACAATGTTGACCCTGATTAAAGATTTCTTAAATGTAACATTTAAAATCTTGCGTCATGATAAACAGATGTGGAAATGGCGCACATTGAAGAGCCTATCGACATTTCTTTTTTTCAAAGATGGCTTTTTACGCCAGCACCTACGGGCCTATAATGACTTTTTTAGGGAGGACTTTCATCCTTGGGATACCGACAACCGAGCGCTGCTAGAGTATTGGCAAGAGAAGCTGGAGCCTGCCATGGCTGCAGCCTAAGGCTTTTATTGGTGCTGGCATTGCCAGCCTAGAAAGACAAACCATTGAACTTGCTAGTCTGTTCTAACTAAGCCTCTATTTTGGACTTTTATTCGACCGATTGTCCTTAGAGTTTCTGAATGTCAGGATGAAAGAGTTTGTACAGAGGGATACCAAGCAAGAACAAGCCAAGCCCCAAAAAGAACACATGCCAGCCAGAACCTGCGGCTGCTATCAGCGTATATATCACTGACAAGAGAGCAACTCCAGCCCATCCCTTGGCGCTAAGCCAGGAGCGTTTGAATTCTGCCACAGCCGATAATCCATAGGGTGCCAAAATTGAAAGGGTCGACATGGAGATTAAAAAAGAGAATGCGCCTACTAATCCTTCAGTAAAGTTAAGCACCAGTAAAGCCGTTGAAAAAACACTAGATACAATAAGTACTCCAGCTGGAGCACCGCCCCTATTTTTCTTTGCAATGACCGCTGGTGCTAAACCATCTGCAGCTACCGCCATAGCCATCTGACCCATCACAAAGATATTGCCGTTAAGAGCGCCTGCGGTAGAGATTAACGCACCTATACCGATTAGTAGCGCACCTCCAGTACCCATGTGCGAAGCCGCATCGACAAAGGGTGATTCTGACAGTGCCAATACATCGGAAGGCACCAAAAACATGATAGCGATCGACGCACCCACATAAAGGCATGACACAGTAATGGCCGCAGAAACTACCGCAATAGGAATCGTCTTCTTTGGGCTCTCTACATCGTCTGTTGCAATAACCGCGGCCTCTATCCCTATAAAGGCCCACATGGTTAACAATGCGGTACTAGCTAATGCTTCAGTGACAGGAAGGCCTTGCGGATTGAAAGCGGGAAAGTTGTCAATATCACCATAGATAATACCCAAACCTATAATCACAATTAATGGAATGATTTTAAGAATGGTCATCACCAATTGAGCGGTCGCCGCTTCGGAAACTCCTTTAACATTTACCCAGGTCAGCACACCAATACCCGCGGCTGCAACCAATGCTTGAGTAAGGCTGTTGGCTGCAAATATAGGAAACACCGACCCCATGTAACCCGCGAAACCTACGGCAATAGCGGTAACGCCAAACACCACACCAACCCAATAACCCCAACCTATTAAGAAACCGGCGAGATCACCGAAAGATTCCTTCACATAGGCATAAGGACCACCTGCATGATCAGTAGTGCCGGCTAATCGCGCCAATACCAGTGACAATACAATCGTTCCTGAACAGGTCAACAGCCAACCCAGCAAACTGATCCAGCCGTAGGGAGCCAGTACCGTAGGGAGTAAAAAGATACCCGAGCCAATCATTACGCCTACTGACATTCCCCAACATTGCCAGAACCCCATCTTTTTTGTTGTTGTGCTCATCAGCGTTCCCAGAGATCTCTCGATCCTCTTATGGTTTAACGGCTATTAAAGACCTAATGTTTTAGCTTTTAATTATTAGAGCCTCGTAAAATCGGTCTCGTCATACAGGTTGGTCCGCCTTCACAGGGTATGCACAGTGAATCACCACTAAAGATATCAATTTTACAGCCAGCATTGTGCATCAGCGACAACGTTTGGTCATATCCATCAATAGCCACAACTTGACGCGGGGCGAGAGTAAGTACATTTAGGTTTAATCCGCCAGAGGCCTCGAACTCATCCGTTGGCGCCTCAAGCAATTCGATGCCCCTTGAAATCAAGAGCTGTGCTAATGCAACAGGCAATAGCACCTTATGCACCAACGCTAAATCCTCCGCCAGCAGACTAATCAATGACATCAGATGCAGGCACGCCTGCTCACCCTGGTAACACGGTAAGTCAAAGGCTAAAACATTTATCCCTTGATCGCAGAGCATATTTCGCATCTGAATAATGCCAGCTTCATTGGTTCTGTATCCACGCCCGATGAGTAAGGTCTTATCATCTAACCAAAGCGTGTCACCGGCTTCACATGTTGCATCACCCGTCACTTGACCGATAACTGGAATATTCATAGCTTGGTAAAATAGTCGATGTAAGTCTGACTCACCTTTCCTAAGCATCTTACCTGGATTCATCAAAATGGCACCCCGAGGAGTCATTAAAGAGGCATCATAGGTAAAAACTGCATCAGCGGACTCAGTATTTTCTGGCATCCACAAGACTTCTACGCCTGCTCGTTCAATATATGAGACAAATTTTCGGTAATCTTTACCTAACTCTTTTGGGTCAAAACTATCGCCATAATGCCACTGATGAGCATCTGCGTTTCGCAACGTATTTCCCGGAGCATGGAGAGCAACCCTTTGCAAGGGTGCGACCATTGAGGATACGCCATAAGTCTTTACTGGCATAATTGTGGCTCAAACATTCAATGAATTGCTAATTTTACTGTCCATCAGAGGGGCTTTCATTCGTTACCCTGACAGCGATCGGCGTCTACTAAATCCCCTGCAACAAGACTCAGCGTTTGATTCATTTCAAGTGCAGTGCAAAATTCGCGATGGAGGTTGGCCACCGCCATGGAATGGACCAGTTCCGGATCATAGTCTGCACCATCAGGGCCTAAGCGATTTGTTGTTGCACAACAATCTGGTACAAGGTAGGTGTCAAAGCCCATATTCCCAGACATTCTAATAGTAGTTTCAACGCAACAATTAGTAAAAAATCCAACCACCACCAACCTTTGAATACCCGCCCTGCGCAGCAGAATTTCTAAGGATGTCCCAACAAAACCACTATTAACATCTTTCTCAATGACTATATCACTGGCTGCAATCTCAAAGCCTGGTTTCAATTCACCTCCGGGCTCGGAAAGCTTTAATGGGGAGGCTGCTTCGCGAGAATCATGCAAAGTCCAGGCAACTGGTAACCCACGTTGTCGCCACTCAGACAATAATCCCAGCATATTATTTTCAGCCTCAGGGTTATTTCTGCGACCCGTTTTACCACCCCAATGGGACAAAACATCAACACCCTTCTGTACGTCAATGAGCAGCAAACAGCTATCGTTGGAAAATTGATTAATCAAATTAGCCTTCTTTTAATTTTGTGGTTGGATTTGAAAAAATAGGATAATAACTACGGTTTATATTGTCCAGAACAAAACGTCTTTGTTTTTGCGCAGTAAACTACAAACGTTTAAGCGTTTAATAAAAAACATAATAGTAAAAATTCTACTCATTAATGACTCGACAACCTTAAAGCTTTTACTACTCTTGACGCCAAAGATATCCAGACCGAATTCGATATATTAGCTGATAATAAGACACTTGCATTGAGCTAAGCAACTTCAGTTAAGCTCTATCAAATGCAGGCCAAAAAAATCCCCCGCACTTACGTACGAGGGATTGATTTTTGGTGGAGCCTAGCGGGATCGAACCGCTGACCTCAACACTGCCAGTGTTGCGCTCTCCCAGCTGAGCTAAGGCCCCAAAAAGGAATGCGCATGATAGGGATGAGCCTACATCAAGTCAAGGATAAATCCCCGAACGCACAGTACTTTCAGCTCAATTTCTGATAGGCTTTTTCCATCTTCTTTAGTTTCTTTTTACCAACGCCGCCCAGGACATCAATAGCATGGCGTAATCTCGCCCTGGACATGTCTGCACCTAGCAAGTTCATTGAGTCCATAACCGATATAGAGGCGCTACTGCCAGCTATTGCGATAAACAGCGGCGCTAGAAATGGCTTTAGCTTAATATTCATAGCCTCAGCGACACTTTTTAGTGCCTCAAAAATAGTATCACGTTGCCAATCCTGTATTGCCTCTAGCCGCCAAAGTGAGTACTGCAATACTTCTATTAAGGGTTCTTCATCGATACCGGCCGACTTTAACTGTTCCGCGGTAATAGGCAGCATACCTGTCACTACATAATTACCGAGGGGGGCTATATCTGAAAGCGTCTCCATGCGCTGTTTGGCAAAGGGCAAGAAGGCCATCAAGACGTCGCGGTTGAGCGCCCATTCTTGAAGCCTGTCAGCAAGCTGCTCGTCAGTTAACTCTTCACGAATCCACATGCCATTGAGCCAGCTTAGTTTTTCCACATCAAACACTGGGCCGCCTAAAGACACACGCTGAATATCGAACACTTCAAGCATCTCAGATAGAGTAAATTTTTCTCGCTCATCAGGCATGGACCAACCCATACGCCCTAGGTAATTGAGCAAGGCCTCAGGTAAATAACCCATGCGCTGGTAAAATAAAATGCTGGTGGGGTTTTTGCGCTTCGATAGCTTACTTTTGTCCACATTACGCAACAGTGGTAGATGACAGAAAACGGGCATCTCCCACCCAAAATACTGATATAGCAAAATATGCTTGGGTGCTGAATTAATCCATTCCTCACCACGAATAACGTGACTGATCTCCATGAGATGATCATCTACTACGTTTGCCAGGTGGTAGGTTGGCATACCATCGGCTTTTAATAAAACCTGCAGATCTATCTGCGCCCAATCTATGCTGATCTCACCGCGCAACATGTCATTAAAGATGCACTGCCCTTCTCTGGGCACTTTCATGCGCACGACATGGGATTCGCCGTTTGCGGCCCGGGAAGACGCCTCTGCCTGATCTAGGTGCATACAATGACCGTCATAACCAAGCGCTTGTTTATTCTCCATTTGCTGCTGACGCAACGCATCTAAACGCTCTGATGAACAAAAGCAGCGGAATGCGTGTCCTTTCTCGATTAACTCGTCAGCGTGTTGCCGATATATGTCTGACCGCTCACTTTGCCGATATGGACCTTTGGGTCCGCCGTTATCTGGGCCTTCATCCCAGTCTAGCCCAAGCCAGTGAAGAGCATCTAAGATCGCTTTTTCTGATTCTGGCGTGGAACGCGCTTGATCGGTGTCTTCAATACGCAATAAGAACTCACCGCCCTGACTATGCGCGAATGCCATATTAAAAAGCGCGACGTAGGCAGTACCAACGTGCGGATCACCTGTTGGGGATGGGGCTATTCTGGTACGAACAGTCATGCTGTATTCCAACTTATTATCAATTTATATTGGAGCCAAAACTGACTCCTCTGTGCGATCATTTTAAATCACAAACTACCAGTTGTCGCGACGAGATCGCAATGCAACAAAAACTTCTTTGTCAGAACGATCCGAGCAGTCAACCGCAGAGCGGATTATGGGGTTATCTAAGCGGAAAAAAGTATTTAGCTTTCGTTCATCACCAATGGTGGTCATCAGAGGCTGTACTGTTGGATCTGCTGCCACCGCTCGCACCAACCATGCCTGGGCATCCGCGTTGTCCGGTTCCATACTGAGGGTAAAACGCAAGTTATTCTCTAGGTACTCATGCCCAGGGTAGACAGTTACATTGTCATTAAGAGTGTGAAATTGATCAACAATGGTTTGATACATTACTTCCGCATCACCGCCATTGGTGCAGTTGCCCACACCGGCATTAAATAGAGTATCGCCGGTAAATACTGCTATAGGCTGGCCCTGATCTAAAACCACAAAACAAAGATGCGCAAATGTGTGTCCTGGTGTATTCAGTACTTGCAGTTGTGCGCCCGGTTCAAGATCAATAACCTCACCGGTAGAAAGCACTCGCGTTAGTCCTGGTATTTTACCCTGTCCATTTGCATGCGCCCAAACTTCGCAGCCATGCTCTGCAACAAGTGCTTCGTTACCCTGTGTATGATCCCAGTGTTCATGGGTATTAATAATGGTTGTTAAGCGAAGATTTTTTTCCACCAATAGGCTGTTAACAATACCCTCCTCCCACGGGTCAATGACCATAGCAGAGTGATCGTCAAGCTCAATAAGATAGGTAAAGTTACGCAAAAAGCTTTGTGTATATATCTGATGAATCTTCATTGTGTAACCCTAGTCTTTGATTTTAGAATAAAGTGTGATGATCATACCTGTGGGTCCAAATTTCAAGTTATTCATAATGCTAACGCCTAGTTACCCTAACCTTACCTGGTTTACACCTCTCATTAACGCTTGAACAAAACCAATGGGATGTTTAATCTTGACCTTCTATTTTCATATGGACGTCACCCAATGATTCACGCCAAACGATTACTTTTACTGCTACTTATTTGTTCATTTGCCGCTCAAGCCGAGTGGACAAACCGGTACCCGAAGGTCGATGGCCAAAGACACCATATCTACCTTGAAAGCTACGAGCTGCCTATATTGTCCTCAGGGCCTAAATATCCAGCACCCTCTCCCGATGGAGAGTCTATTGCCTTTGCTTCCCACGGGTGGATTTGGGTCATGGACATAAGCACCCAAATGGCGACGCGTGTGACCAACGGAGAGTCTATCGACGGCCGACCTCGCTGGTCAGGGGATAGCAGACACTTGGCATTTGTACGCGATAACAGCACAGATTCATCGATTGTCATCATAGAGCTGGGCACTGACAAGACTGTCGAGATAAACACACCAACGATTGAACTGGATCCAGAATTCGCGCCTGACGGCAAATCAATTTACCTAAGCTCGGGAAAAAGCGGCTTACTCAACATATGGAGATATAACCTCAAGGATGGTGCGATGACCATGATCACCGACCTGGATGGTCATTCACGCAACCCCAGGCTGTCTACTGATGGCAACACGCTATTTTTCAGTCACCTGGACTGGCCGGAAAGACAGATTCGATCATTGAATCTTGAGTCTGGCGAGGAGACTATTCTAAAAACTGACAGTATTGGCGGTCAGTTTAGTTTTGACATGCATCCTACAAAAGACGTCGTGAGCTATACCTGGCCGGTTAATGATGACTTGAATCTGATGCTGGCTGATGTAGCCAAGTTAAACCCTATTATCAATCTCACTCCGGGAAGAACCTATATACAAGACCCGGCATGGAGTGCAGACGGCAGTTCAGTCTATTATTCAGAACCTGACTCACACCAGCAATTTAAAATGAAGCAGGTCTCAGCGTTAGGCGGATCAAGTAAAGAAGTACAGATTAAGCATTGGGATTGGGGCCAAAAAACCGCTAAATTGATAATAACCACACGTTTAAATCATAAAACCACACCAGTTAGACTCTCTGTTAAGGGGCCAAATGGGCATCCTATTGTAAACCCCAATGCGGCTACTTACTTTGACTCCCAAAATGGACTGCATTACTTCTACAGCGACGGCACTGTGGATCTTGAGGTGCCCGAGGGCAATATTTATATTACTGCTGTGCATGGAATGATGGGGCTCCCAGTGGAGAGTATGGTCAGTGTTGTCGGTGACAGTAAAATCGTTATACCGGTCAAAGAGGTGTGGAATGCAAAACAGGCAGGCTATCGATCTGCTGACTTTCATCTACATCTAAACTATGACGGCCCCTATCGCCAAGTAACAAAAGACATAGAGCCTTTGATCGCCGGAGAAAACTTAGATATTGCCACACCGCAAGCCGCCAATCTTCATAATCGCCTTATGGACAGAGAGTTCTTAGGAGAGACGCTGCGAGCGCGAAGTGGTTCTATAATAAAGTTTGCTCAAGAAGTGAGATCCCACTTTCACGGCCATATTGGTGTGGTTGGACCCTCTGAATTTTACTTTCCATGGTTCTGGGGTCCGGGCTATCCAACGCTCAATAATGGCGACCTCTCCAATGCTAGTGTCTTTGAATTTGTAGAGTCTTTTGAAGATAGTATTGGCACCTACGTCCACCCCGTTGCCTATAACGTAAATCCCTTTGACCATAAAAAAGCCTCTAGTATTCCATTAGAGTTTATCCCCGATGGTATTCTATCAAGCCATGTTGGCCTTGAACTGGTTTGTGCTTGGAGCGATGAACTTGGTACTGCAGAGCTATGGTACCGGCTTCTAAATATTGGACGCCCTGTCATTGCGATGGCAGGAACGGATATGTTTGTGGACTTTCATCGGACGCCAGCAATCGGTACGGCACGTGTTTATGCCGAACAAAGCCAAAATAAATTGCAATGGACCTCTTATATTAACGCCGTTAAGCAAGGTCGAACCTTCGTCACAAACGCGCCGGTACTTTTGCTTGAACTCGACGGAAAAATAAAGCCGGGGGATGTGATTTTAGGTGGTAAGCAATCATTCTCGTTACAAGCTTCTTCTGCGATTGCTGTTGATAATATCGAATTGGTAGTAAATGGGGAGATAGTTTGGTCTGGAGGTAGCATTGATGCGGGAGATTCACGAACCTTTACAGGTCAAATTGACCTTCCTGAAGGTGGCTGGGTCGCCGCGCGGGCCCATGGGGGCGAAACCTCTTGGCCATTAATGGACAGCTATCCGTTCGGGCACACATCACCCATTTGGATTAATAGCAAAGGGAGCACCGAGCCCGCTGCTAAAACTAAGGCAACGAGAGAATTGCGTCGTGCGTTAAATCACATCGAAGAGCGAGCTCGACTAGCGTATAAAGGCGAAAATATATCCGCCTTACTGACACGAATAGATGATGCTCGAAAGGCTATTAGTGACTAGTAGCACTACATTTTGGCCAAAAAAAAGGGCTTCCTCGGCGGGCCTTTTTTTGGCCGAATGACTATGGGAAATCTGAATTAATCCGATCGTAGCATTACATATATCAGCGTCAAAGCAACAAAATACAGCTCTGGAAACTATTCTTATTCGTAGGCTTATTTATCACTAGTAACCACTCTAGATTTCGGATTAATCGCCACCAATCCACAGAAAACCATCAGAAAGACAGAGCTAGAGATCATTGCCATATCCAAACTATATTCAATAACGAAGCCCATAATCGCGTCAGCAATAGGTAACAGCCCCATAGACATCAGCATAAGTACACTCATCACCCTACCCAATAAATACTCAGGCGTGATTTTTTGTAACCATGTCGTGAAGTGCACATAAAAATACGCTTCAAAAATCCCAGATACAAAAAACAATAACATTGCCCACCAGTAGGCGTCATAAAAAATGATCAGTGCCAAGGTGGAGCCGCTAAACACATAGGCTATGAACATCATAGGAATCAAGTTAGTGTCCTTTGGTCCTTTCATATAACCGCTGGCAACAGCGCCTATCAGGGCACCGGCGCCAAAGGCGGCTGTGACCAATCCATAAACATAGGCGCCTTCTACGAAACGCTCTTTCGCCCATACCGGAATACCAACAAACACCATGGGCATAAAGAAGAAATGTATCACTGCCATTCCTATAAAACCAAAGCGCACCGCTGGAATTGAAGCGACCCATTTTACCGCTTCACCAATTTCTTCATACAGCGAACCTTTGTCCTCCGAGGACGCAGCCGCTTCGAGTGGCCGGACCTTAACGAAAAGTAGTGTTACAAAAGATACGGCGAAGGTTAGTCCGTCGACAAAGAAAGCACGCGCTAAACCCTGTCTATCCACCTCATAACTATTGATAGCGTCAGCGTTGACATCGTGATGACTGACAGAAGACACTTCACCTGCGATGATAAAGGCGGCAATAACGGGACCAAGGGTCATACCCAAGTGAAGAGTGGTCTGAAGAATCGCGTTACCGGCTTGAAGGTCATCCCTAGAAACAAGGCTTGGGATGATTGAGGTACTCGCAGGGTAGAAAAAAGCATCCGCCACACCAAAGGCGAAAGCCAGGATAAATACCGTCGTTACCTGCACCGCATCGTTATAAATCATATAGGCAAGAGACATTACCAAGATCATTCTAAGCGCATTAGTAGCGAGGATAACCAAACGAGGACTGGTTCGATCAACTAGAGCACCGCCGGCAAGCATCAAAATGGCACGAGGGATCCCTTGGACTGCAAAAACAAGCCCCGTTAAAATAGCACTATTAGTCATTTGTAAAACAAGCCAAGGAAAGGCTATTAGGCTGATATGGTCGCCAATAACAGACGCCATTTCACCAAACCAGAATAATGAAAAGTTACGATTTTTAAACAGACTGAACATTTAGACGTCACTCAATTACATTACGAATAGTTTATAGACTAACCACTATGAAGTTAACTGAATTGCCGCAATATAGGAGGTTTCACATATAAAACACGAGACCTTCAAATAAAGAATCGTGCGTGAACCACTTCACGAAATAGAAAAATGGTGGGCCGTCCGCGACTCGAACGCGGGACCAATTGGTTAAAAGCCAACTGCTCTACCAACTGAGCTAACGGCCCTCAGAGGAGGTGCGTATCATACTGACCAGCTAACAAAATTCAAGCGTTATTTTGATATCTTGTCGGGTCATTTACCCCTGCCTCAAAAAACCCCTGTGCACGCAGTCGACAACTGTCACATTTGCCACAAGCCAGGCCATCAGAATTTGCCTGATAACATGAAACGGTCTGCCCATAATCTACCCCAAGCTCCAACCCAGCCTGGATAATTTGCGCCTTAGTCATGTCAATGAGAGGCGCTTCAATTGATAAATGATTCCCCTCTACACCAGCTCGTGTGGCTAGATTAGCCATTGTTTCAAAGCTGGCAATATATTCTGGCCTACAATCTGGATAACCGGAGTAATCGACCGCATTAACGCCGACGAAAATTTTGTTGGCCCCAATCACTTCAGCCCAACCAAGAGCAATTGACAAAAAGACAGTATTCCGAGCGGGCACATAGGTCACGGGAATTCCCGCAGTCTCTTTCTCTGGCACTGCAATGGTAGTGTCGGTGAGAGCGGAGCCACCGATGGCTTGCAAATCAAGCTTAATGACTTTGTGTTCGACAACCGACATTGACTCCGACACTCGAATCGCTGCATCCAGTTCTGAGCGATGGCGCTGACCATAATCAAAGCTAAGCGTATAACACTGGTAACCTTGCTTGGCGGCAATCGCCAAAACCGTAGACGAATCTAAACCACCGGAAACTAAAATAACGGCCTTATCAGACATTTGAGGAAAACCTTTTACTGGAAGTTTTTATCTAAAAAATTGCGGGCTTTACTGGCAACGCCACCAGAGCTTTGTGCTGCGGCTTCAAGAAGGCTTTTTGCCCGTTTTAGCTCACCCAGCTGGTAATATATCTTACCTAGCTTAAAACTTGAATCCATGGCCTTTGGGTGGCTCGCATGACGCTCAACAATACTTGTGAACGCTTGCCGCGCCAATTCTGTATCACCTTGCAACAGATAGATTTCACCCAACCAATAGTTAGCATTCGCTGCAAATGGACTAGCAGGATACCTCTCTAAGTGTGTCTTTAGAGCAATGGTGGCTCCTTCGATATCCCGCTCTTTTAATAGTTTATTCGATGCCGCTTTATAATCTTCTTCGACAGATGACTCATCCAATACTAAATCGGCCTGCACAGTTGCGGCAACCGTAGTAAATTCAACGTCAGTTGTTGCGTCCAAATCTGATATGACGGTACTCTCATCACCAACTTTAGTATCGAGATTGTCTGTAATACGATTAGGATCAGATACTAGAGAAATACCTGTTTCTTGGGCAAGCCCTAAACGGCGGTCAAGGTCTAGATAATCGTCGAGCTGACGTTGTTTTACTTGCTGCAGTTCATAGGTCATTTCTTCGACCAAGCCCCTAAGCATTCTGACCTCTTCTTGCAGATTTTGCATAATATCGTAACGACTAGACACTAGCTCCACAGAGTTCGCAGATTCCGCCGGCATAAATTCAGTAATAACATCTTGTGCACCAGACGAGGAGGTTTGCGAAGCATCTACAATGGGCACTAACTCTTGTGCCACTGCTCCCACAGGAATACACAGAAAAAGTAACCAGAATCTTTGATCTAATTTCATTTCAGCTCACGTGTAACAAGTTTAAATCTAAAAAATCAGCGGCTGGAGTCGATCGACTCCAGCCACCAGGTACTAATCTTCGGACTCTACTTAAGCTCAACTCTACGATTCATACTCCAAGCTGCAGCACTGCTACCAAAAGAAGCTGCTCGCTCTTCACCGTAGCTGACAACCTCGATCATATTGCCGGAGACGCCTTGTAAAACCATGAAGTCTTTAACCGCATTAGCGCGACGCTCAGCAAGCGCCATATTATACTCGCGAGTACCACGCTCATCAGCATGTCCCTCTAACCGCAAAGCCCGCGGATTGCTCATGAAAAACTGAGCATTCTCGACCAAAGCTGCCCGAGACTCATCACTTAGTACTGCTTTATCAAATGCGAAGTAAAACACAGTGTCTGCAGAATTAGTTGGCTCGGCAACCTCTTCAACCATTGTTGCTGTGTTCTCAGCATCCATCTCTAGAGTCGCCGTTTGGACAGTGGTATCTTCAATTGAAGATGTGCTTTCATCAACCGGAGACGAACTACAGCCAGCAAGCAGCACCGACAGGCATAGAACAGGAAGACCCATTTTAGTTGCAGAAATATTCATTTACAGCTCCTTATTAAAAAATATATTTAAGTGTTATATCAAAAATAATGCCATTACCTTAAGAACGGCGACCAAGCTGGCTCTCTGACATCACCGGATTTAGCCGGTAAAAAATACTTCACGCCAGCATCTAGCGACACCGCAGACAAAATTCCTTTATCGCCCTGCTTTGTCGCATAAATTAACATTGCCCCATTGGGAGCTACTGTCGGAGATTCATCCAAACGAGTCTCTGTCAGCTCTAACATCCGACCAGTAACCAAATCTAGTGTTGCGATATGAAACACTCCCGATTCGCGATGAACCATGACTAGAGTACGACCGTCAGGCGCAAGACTTGGTCGAGCGTTATAGTTACCCTTGAATGTTATTCGTTGCACCGCCCTAGTTGCAACCGTTAATTTATAAATTTGTGGAGTACCTCCCCTATCTGAGGTAAATAACAGACTTTTCCCATCCGGAGACCAAGTAGGCTCGGTATCAATAGCAAAATGACGAGTCATTCGAGCAAACTTATTTGTCGCAAGGTCCAAAATATAAATTTCAGGATTTCCATCTTTGGATAGTACTAAAGCTAACTGCTTACCATCTGGCGACCATGATGGAGCGCCATTAAGTCCGCGAAAATTGGTTAGTTGTTTTCGAGCAGCTGTCGTTAAACTCTGCCTAAAAATAGCTGGCCTACCCGTTTCAAAGGACACATAAGCTAATTCATCCCCTTTGGGAGACCACGCTGGAGACATGATAGGTTCAGCAGATTTAAGCATTACTCTTTCTCTAGCACCATCAGAATCTGCGACATTCAGTTGATAAACTAAACGTCCATCTTTTTGATCGGCGGTGACATAAGCCAGTCGAGTGCTAAAGGCGCCACGAATACCGGTTATTTCTTCATAGATCTTGTCACTGGCCAGATGCGCAAGGTCTCTTAATTGGTTTTTTGACCCTTTAACACTGTGTTTAAAGACGGTTTTTTGAGCATTTACATCTAGCAAACTAAAACTCAACTCAACCCCACCCTCCTCCACTGCAGACAAGGAACCCACAATCAGATATTCGCTGCCAAGTAATCGCCAATCCCTGAAATAGACATCCTCAGGGTGAGAGGGAAATGCCAGCATATTCTCTCTGGGGATAGTCTTAAACAGCCCACTTCTCTGCAGGTCCGATTCGACAATGGCACTGATATCCTCGACTAATTGATTGCCGGACATCACCATGGGTGGAACCGCAACCATAGTAGGCTGATCATTACCTTGGGTCACTCTAATAACCAACTCACTCCAAGCTTTTAACGGGTGAATAATCAACACAAGGCACAGCAAGAGTGCTTGAGAAGAATGGCGCAAGGGTTTTATTTTGTGGGGCATCTGATCTCCATTAATCTTTAAAGCCTAAGGTCTAGGGGGCTGAATGAAACGTCTACTTGCCGAAACTTCTTTTCAAATAGACTCGGCGCCATTTGTTGCAACTCAACAAATGGCGCTGCCTTAAACGCGGCCTGCTCAACCGACCGATCGAATGCTGAATCACCACTTGATGTTAATATAGTCACACCCACCACACGACCGGTTGGCACCAATTGCAATCTAATCAGTGTCTCCATACCTCGGCGTGCACTGGGAGGGCGACTCCAATTCTCGGAAAGACGCTGCGAAATCAGCTGTCGGTAACTATTCGCCGCCACTTCGTCTTCTTGAGCGCTAATCAATGATTGCTCTTCAGCAAGAGTCTGTGCAAATTCTGCCGCAAGCTCCTGCCGCTGCAGCTCCTCTAAACGCTCTCGCTCAAGCTTGTCTTGTTCTAAAGCCAGCCGTTCTCTTTCCTTACGATCCAGATCGGCCCTCTTTTTCTTTAGCGCATCAGCGTTTGTCTTGGCTTTTGCTTTTGCCTTGGAGGCATCTAATCGACGCTGTCGCTCACGCTTCTTTTCTGCGGTATCTTCTTTGGTTCTCTTTGGCACAACTACTTTCTTTTTGGGTGCAAGCTCGACAAGTTTTGAATTAATATATTGTGGCTGTATGACTATAGCTTGAGTATCGCCATTCCCAGGAATGAGCAATACGCTGAGCACCAAGCCATGTATGCAGATACTGCCAATAGCCCCTAAACCATAACTGAGATAATTTGTCATGCTACTGGCTAGCGGGTTCTGTCACCAACCCAACAGATGTTGCGCCGGCAAGCTGTAATTCACTCATCAAATTTACCACGGAACCATAATCCACCGCAGTATCACCCCAAACAAGAATCGGCGTCTGTGGCTTTTGCCTGAGTATTTTGGTAACTCGTTCTTTTACCGTTTTCAATGACTGAGTTTCATTTATTCCTTTGACGTCAATCCAGTATGTACCGTCGCCTTTTATCGACACTATGAACGGTTCTTGATCGGTGCTGTCCATCGGAGCGGAATTAGCCGACGGTAACTCAACCTTCACACCTTGCATTAGCAATGGTGCGGTTATCATAAAAATAACCATCAGTACCAAGGTAACATCAATGTAAGGCACTACATTGATTTCGGCTACTAATTTACGCTTCGGTTTTCTTGGCTTCACAAACGCTAAACTCCAAAATTCAATCTATTTCGAATAAACCTGACGATGTAAAATACTCGAGAACTCATCTGAAAAAGTCTCGTAGCTGGTATTAATACCCTCAACCTTTGCGGCATATCGGTTGTAGGCTATAACAGCGGGTATGGCCGCAAAGAGACCCATTGCGGTTGGTATTAGTGCCTCTGATATACCCGGCGCTACCGCAGCCAATGTTGCCTGCTGCATCATTCCGAGACCTCGGACGGTATCCATAATTCCCCATACAGTGCCCAGCAGGCCAATATAGGGGCTCACCGAAGCGACGTTGGCAAGAAAGGGTAAGTTGACGCCTAGCTTTTCATCTTCACGTGACAATGCGACTCGCATTGCCCTATCAGTGCCTTCCATAACGGCATCAGGATCGGCTTTATCCGAGTGCGACAAGCGATTAAATTCACGAAAGCCGGCTCTAAATACATTTTCAATACCGTCTGATATGCCAATATCCTTGGCCTTCTGAGTCAACTCTTGGTAGTACTGCGCTAAATCCACACCAGACCAAAAGGTGTCTTCGAAATCCTTAAAGTTATTCTGTGCTTGGCTCAGAAAAATCCCTCGTTGAACAATCATAATCCAGGACATTACCGAGGCAATGAACAAGATTCCCATAACCGCTTGCACCGGTAAACTAGCATTTACAATTAGCGAAAGGATTGATAAGTTTTCTTCATTCACTGGCCTGAACTCCGGTATTGGGCCATAAGGCCATTTAATTTTTGATACATTACTTGTGGCATTGCTGCCGGTTTCTTCGTAGCAGCATTTAAACAGGCTAATTTGACATGCCCTTCACATAAAAGAGTATCGCCCCTGAAAATATTTTGACTCATCGACAAAGTCACTTTTCGAACCGACTCTAACTTTGCCAGCACCCTAATTTCATCGTCTAATACCGCAGGGCTATGATATTTAACCTGCACCTCATGGACGACCAACTGTAATCCATCAAAAAGTGCCGGCTTGCCATAACCTAAACTGCGCATTAACTCGGTTCGAGCTCGCTCCATAAATTTGAGGTAATTAGCATAGTAAACAATGCCGCCCGCATCTGTATCTTCAATATAGACACGCATAGGCATACAAAATTCAGTCATCCACAACATCCATCTGTTGCTGGACACGTTTTGGGCTTTTGAGGCCAAAGTGCTCGTAAGCCATTCGCGTTGCCATTCGCCCTCTTGAGGTCCTCATTAAATAGCCCTGCTGAATCAAATACGGCTCAAGGACGTCTTCAATAGTTCCACGCTCCTCACTCAACGCAGCGGCTAAACTGTCAACTCCGACAGGGCCTCCCTCAAATTTTTCCATCAGGGTTAACAATAGGCGCCGATCTAAATGGTCAAAGCCGCTCTGATCAATATTAAGCATATTAAGCGCTGCATCAGCTGTCTGCTTAGTAATTGAACCATCACCTTTAACTTCGGCATAATCCCTGACTCGCCTGAGCAGTCGATTTGCTATTCGGGGTGTTCCACGAGCTCGGCATGCAATTTCTTTAGCGCCATCATCGTTGATTTCTACCTTAAGAATACTACTCGCTCGCCTTACGATACTGGCAAGATCCTCAACCGAGTAGAATTCTAATCGCTGAACGATACCGAATCTGTCTCGAAGGGGCGATGTTAGCAATCCGGCGCGTGTAGTAGCTCCCACCAGCGTAAACGGCGGGAGATCCAACTTGATGGAACGTGCAGCGGGCCCCTCGCCAATCACAATATCTAACTGGTAGTCTTCCAGAGCAGGATAGAGAATTTCCTCTACAACCGGACTCAGTCGATGAATTTCATCAATAAAGAGCACATCACCAGATTCTAAGTTTGTTAGCAGCGCGGCAAGATCTCCAGCTTTTTCCAATACCGGGCCCGATGTGGTTTTGAGGTCCACCTGCATTTCATTGGCAATAATATGTGCCAAGGTAGTTTTCCCGAGACCAGGGGGGCCAAATACAAGCGTGTGATCAAGCGGTTCGCCACGCCGCCGTGCGGCTTCGATAAAGATCTCAAGCTGTTGCTTGACCACCGGCTGACCAACGTATTCCTCTAGGGTTACAGGACGCAGCGCTCGATCATAGCGCTCTTCCGAGGCGGAAATATCAGGAGAAATTAAGCGATCAGGTTCTATCATTAAATAAGGTCTCGAATTTGTCTTATAGCATACATTGCTCATGTGAACTTTTCACTACGCAGTAGTGTTAAGCCAGTCGTATTTGTCCATTATGTAGCTTATTTAGCCACCATGGATTTAAGAGCTCCTCTAATCAATTGCTCGGCACTGGCCATTTCATCACTATCAACCCGGCTAATCATTTTAGCAGCGTCCTGGGGTTTATAACCAAGCGCTATTAAGGCGCTCTCAGCCTCTTGCTGAATATCAGGCCGCTTAATCGAGACATCTGTATTTTCATTGGCAGTCGTATCAATATCATCTACTCGATCTCTCATTTCAATGACGAGTCTTTCCGCAGTTTTCTTACCTACTCCAGGGAGCCTTACTAAGGTGGCAACATCATTATTGCGTATTGCATGGGCAAATTCGCCGGCAGTCATACCCGACAGTATACCCAGAGCCATTTTTGGACCTACCCCGTTCACCTTAATGAGAGTCCGAAAGAGGATTCGTTCCTGCAGCGAGGAAAACCCAAACAATAACTGGGCATCTTCTCGAACAACGAAATGTGTATGAAGAGTAACGCCCTGGCCAATGTCAGGTAGATCAAAAAACGTACCCAGAGAAACTAGCACCTCGTAACCAACACCCTGTACATCAACTAATACATCAGGTGCAATTTTACTGACGATAATTCCTGTGATTTGTCCAATCATATGCCGTTAATCTCTCTAATTTTTATTGATATACCGAACTTTTATTTATGTCTGCCACGGGCAAAACCTTTTACCGCATTCCCCAAAGCTGCATTGGTATGCATGCTATGTGCATGACAAATAGCTACTGCAAGCGCATCAGCTGCGTCTTCAGATGGAGACTGAGATAATTTAAGGAGTTGCTTGATCATGACTTGAACCTGGTGCTTATCCGCGGCCCCAGTTCCCACAACAGCCTGTTTTACACTTCTGGCTGAATATTCCCCAACCGGAAGTCCGGCATTAACACCGGCCACAATTGCTGCACCCCTGGCTTGCCCTAACTTTAACGCTGCGCGGGGGTCCTTGGCAAAAAACACCTCTTCAATACCCATATGCTGTGGATGATACTGCTCAATGATTTCGCTAACACCGTCGAATATTATTTTTAACCTGTCCGGAAGAGACTTCTCCGGAAGTCGGATAATACCACTAGAGATATAGGCAACTTTACTTCCAGCAACGTCTATCACACCATATCCGGTACGTCTCGAGCCTGGATCTATCCCCAAAATTCTAATCATAGTCTTTCTTAAGTAAAACCTTTCACAGAGTGTTGCAACCTCATTGGGCTGAGTCAACAAATAAAAAAGCCCTCTGAACATAATTCAGAGGGCTTGTTCTGAAACCAGGGTTAAAACCGAATGGGTTAGTCCTCTGATTTCGCTGCAGGCTTAGCTTTTGCTTTAGGTGCAGCCTTTGCTTTAGGCGCAGCTTTTGCTTTAGGTGCAGCTTTTGCTTTAGGTGCAGCTTTTGCTTTAGCTTTTGGCTTAGCTTCTTCAGCGGCAGGTGCTTCTTCCGCAGCAGGTGCTTCTTCGACAGCCGGTGCTTCTGCAACAACAGCTACTTCTTCGACAGCCGGTGCTTCTTCAACAACAGCTACTTCTTCAACAGCAGGTGCTTCTTCAACAGCAGGTGCTTCTTCAACAACAGCTACTTCTTCAGCAACAGCTACTTCTTCAACAGCAGGTGCCTCTTCAACAGCAGGTGCCTCTTCAACAGCAGGTGCCTCTTCAACAGCAGGTGCCTCTTCAACAGCGGCGACTTCTTCCACCGGAGCTTCCTCAACTACAGGAGCGGCAGGCATAACTGCTTTAATTAAACCTTCGGCCAACAAAACTTTAACTTTCTCGTCACCATTGACCCAATCTTTGCCAGCATCTTTTACCGCATAACGGCCAGAGCCTTTTTGATATACAACATATTCTTTTGTCTTTTTTATAACTTTCATCGGTATTACCTCGTTTAATGATTACTCGTTTGAGTATTAATTGCCGCACAACTTGCGCGACGTTTTCGTACACTTACCACTTACCACTTACTTCGTCTAAGCCCCGAAATAATTCTCAGGCTAGTCTTCTTTTTTACGCAAACGGATGTTTAGATCTCGCAATTGCGCAGCATCTACACGGCTTGGTGCATCAGTAAGCAGACAAGCTGCAGACTGCGTTTTAGGGAAGGCCATTACATCTCGAATAGAATCTGCGCCAACCATCAACATAATCAGGCGATCCAAACCAAACGCAACACCCCCATGAGGTGGAGCACCAAACTTTAATGCGTCCAGCAAGAAGCCAAACTTCTCGCGCTGTTCCTCAGCATCAATTCCCAATACATCAAATACAATTGATTGCATATTTTGATCATGAATACGAATAGAACCGCCACCGAGCTCGACACCATTAAGCACCATGTCATAAGCCCGCGACAGCGCATTAGCCGGATCAGCTTTGAGCTCTTCAATCGAACATGATGGCGCAGTAAACGGGTGGTGAAGCGGTGTTAAAGAACCCGAATCAGTGGTTTCAAACATGGGGAAGTCGATCACCCACATAGGGGCCCACTCGCAGGTGTAAAGATTAAGATCTTCGCCAACCTTACAACGTAAGGCGCCAAGCGCTTCGGAAACAACAGAGGACTTATCGGCTCCGAAAAACACAATATCGCCGTTTGCAACGTCTAGACGCTGCATAATAGCCAAGGTAACTTCTTCACCAAGAAACTTAATGATCGGAGATTGCAGGCCGTCAATGCCGTTTTCTAGCGCGTTAACTTTTATCCAAGCAAGACCTTTAGCGCCATAAATACTGACAAACTTAGTGTAATCATCAATTTGCTTTCTAGAGATTGTCGCGCCACCAGGCACTTTAAGCGCGGTAACTCTGCAAGCAGGATCATTGGCAGGCCCGGCAAATACTTTGAAGTCTATATCTTTCAGCAAGTCTTTAATGTCAACCAATTCTAATGGGATTCGCAGATCAGGCTTATCTGATCCGTAACGCTGCATCGCTTCGCTATAGGTCATTCTTGGAAATGCTGCGAACTCAACGTTCATATGTTCAGCAAACAGCTTAGTCATCATTGTCTCAGTAGTAGACATAATGTCTTCTTCTTCAATAAACGACGCTTCAATATCGATTTGAGTAAACTCTGGCTGGCGATCTGCCCGGAGGTCTTCATCTCTAAAGCATTTGGCTATTTGATAATAACGATCAAATCCAGCCACCATAAGCATCTGCTTAAATAGCTGAGGAGACTGAGGCATAGCAAAAAACTGACCGGGATGAGTCCGTGACGGTATCAAGTAGTCTCGAGCACCCTCAGGAGTTGCCCGCGTCATAATAGGTGTTTCAATATCTAAGAAACCGTCTTCGACCAGATAGTTACGAATCGATGAAGTGATTTTAGAGCGAAACCGCAAACTATTTTGCATTTCGGTTCGCCGCAAATCCATGTAGCGATATTTAAGACGCACATCTTCGCCGACGGTAACAAAATCATCTAACTGAAAAGGAGGCGTTTGAGCGGTATTTAAAATTTCTAGCTGGGTACCATAAACTTCGATCTCACCGGTTGCCATACCAGAGTTAACGGTCGTTTCACTGCGTGCTCGTACCTTCCCGGTCACCTTAAGTACGTACTCCGACCTGACACTATCAGCCAGCTTGAAAAACTCACCCCCGTCAGAGTCAAATACCACCTGCACAATACCTTCACGATCGCGCAGATCAAGAAAGATAACCCCGCCATGATCGCGGCGGCGGTCAACCCACCCCGTTAAAGTGATTTCACTATCGATATGAGAGCTTCTCACTAACCCACAATAAATTGATCGATCCATTAGTTTATTATTCCCAGTATAAAAATTATTATGAACTCGAGGTTCCGCTAGAGGCTGTGTCAGATTTAGCCGAAGCGCCGTTTTTTTGCTTTGCTGTAGAGCTATCGGATGACCCAGGACTATCTCCTGAACCCGTATTTGTTACATTCTTCATTTTGCCCTTTTTAAAATCGGTTTCATACCACCCGCTGCCACTGAGACGAAATCCGACCGCTGAGATAAGCTTTTTCAGGGCCGCTTCATTACATGCAGGGCATTCTAACAACGGATCATCGCTGATTTTTTGTAGCTTCTCCATCTCATGGCCACAAGACTGGCAACGATATTCATAAATTGGCATCCCTTAACTCCTTTTTATCATGTCACCGCACATTTTTGTGGCTTGTCTTAAACCTGTATTTTAAAGGCGGCGCAGTATACATCAGCCTCTGCTCTGAGAGAATGCCAGAATCAACACTGTTTTATATGAATTCACAAAAATTATTTGATAAGGATCTGGCAGTTACCGAAATTTGGACTATAAATAAACGGTATACATAGAATTTACCTGAACTGGTTATTCTCGACTTCACCTTTTATTTTAAGGGACTAAACGATGAAAGAATCATTGAACACTGGCAACTCTCTCTCTAACAACACTGTAAAAGACATGTCACCCATCACTGAACGTTTTCATAAAAACGACATCATTAATGAACTTGCCATTCAATCAGACCTCAGCCGGCAGCAAATTAATATCGTTTTAGATGAGCTCGCGATTCTAATTGAACGACACATTATTGATGGCGCGGTAGGAGAATTTATCCTCGCAGGCCTATTTAAGGTCACCACTGCTCAAAAAGATCCCAAAGCGCCTCGCGTAGGCATAAACCCTTTTACTGGGCAATCGATCGAGTTTTCTGCAAAGCCCGCAAGAACCTTGGTTAAGATACACCCTCTAAAGGGACTCAAGGATATGACGCGCTAACGATACTTGGGAACCTAGCGCTGAGAATCACTAATATACTCACCAAGCTCTGCACGCAAACGTTGCTTAAATCTCTCTAATTCCTGAGAAACATAGGTAGAAGACGGTGCCTGGCCCCAAACCGGCTTTGGCCAGCAAAGGTCTGTTTGGTATCTGCAAACATGGTGCATGTGAAGCTGGGGTACCATATTTCCTATGGTCGCAATATTGAGCTTATCCGGCTTGCATATTTTGACCAATGCGTTGGCCAGCAAGCAAGATTCCTTAAGTAATTCTTGCCTATCAGACACACTTAATTGGTATATCTCATCAATATCCGATCTTTTCGGAACAAGGATTACCCACGGGTAATTCGCGTCTTTGCTAATGAGCAAAAGACTTAGCGAAAACTCACCGACAAGTACTGTATCTTTTTGAAGCACAGGGTGTAATTGAAACATTTTTAGTCCTTAGACTGCTTTCTTGTATACCGGGACGGTTCTGGTCAGTAAAATGGTACCATTAGTCACCCATTAAAGTTTAAGAGAAATCATGCGCGCTAGCCGATACCTAATCACAACGAAAAAAGACTCTCCTGCAGACGCTGAGGTAATCAGTCACAAACTAATGCTACGAGCGGGCATGATAAGGAAGGTTGCCTCAGGCCTCTACTCATGGCTCCCTCTTGGACTCAAGGTATTCCGAAAGGTTGAAAATATCGTTCGCGAAGAAATGGACAGGTCCGGTGCGCTTGAATTAATGATGCCAGTCGTCCAACCCGCTGATCTGTGGCAAGAGTCCAAGCGCTGGAATCAATTTGGTCCCGAACTTTTGCGTATCAAGGATCGTCACGATCGTGAGTTTTGCTTGGGCCCAACCCATGAAGAAGTCATTACAGACATTATTCGCAGTGAAATTAGTAGCTACAAGCAACTACCGGCGAACTTCTATCAAATACAAACTAAGTTCCGCGATGAACGCAGACCTCGCTTTGGAGTAATGCGTACACGTGAATTTTGTATGAAGGATGCCTATTCGTTTCACAGCAACGCAGATTCACTGCAAGAGACTTACGATCTCATGCACCGTACTTACTCAGAAATCTTCCAACGAACCGGGCTAGTCTTTAGAGCGGTGCTTGCCGATACTGGAAGTATCGGCGGAAGTCATTCTCATGAATTTCACGTGCTTGCTGAGTCAGGAGAAGACGCTATTGTGTTTTCTAATGGCAGTGACTACGCAGCGAACATTGAGAAGGCTGAAGCCTTAGCACCCGAACAGAATAATCCATCAGGTACGGCACCCATGGCAGAAATTGCTACTCCTGGAGTGCATACCATTAGTGACCTGGCTACATTCTTAAGTGTTGAGGCCAATCAAACACTAAAAGCATTAATTATTAGTGCTGAAAATAATGAGGGAGAAGCTGAACTGTTTGGCCTCATGTTGCGCGGCGACCACGAGTTAAATGAAGTAAAAGCCCAACGCGTTTTGGGCCTTAGTGGCGATATTGCTTTTGCAACTGAACAACAGATTAAATCCGCATTGCAATGCGCACCTGGCTCGATCGGACCGGTTGGCTTAGGCTTAACCATGATTGTTGACCCCAGTGCAGCAGCTTTGAGAGACTTCAGTTGCGGCGCTAACAAAAACGATTTTCACTTCACTGGCGTGAACTGGGATCGCGACTGCGCTGACTTCACGGTAGCTGATATTCGCAATGTCGTCGCTGGTGATGCTAGTCCCGATGGTAAAGGCACCCTAGAGATTAAACGCGGTATCGAAGTAGGACACATATTTCAGTTAGGTACAAAATATAGCGAATCCATGAAGGCCACAGTGCTTGATGAAAATGGTAAAGAGCAGTTTATGAGTATGGGCTGCTATGGTATTGGCGTTAGTCGAATTGTAGCCGCGGCGATTGAGCAAAATAATGATGCCAATGGCATTATATGGCCTGAATCTATCGCACCTTTCCAAATTGCCATTGTGCCGATCAACATGCACAAGTCTGAGGCCGTTAAATTAGCCTGTGAAGGTCTATATGACCAACTAACAGAACTGGGGTACGAAGTCCTCTTTATGGATCAGGCCAAGGCTAGGTTAGGCGGCATGCTGGCTGACATAGAGTTGATTGGTATCCCTCATCGAGTGGTGATCGGTGATCGCGGCCTTGATGACGGAAAGATTGAGTACCGTCATCGCCGAGAGACTGAAAATCAATATATAGCAACCGACGATATAGTCCGCTTTCTATCCGAAAATGCCTTAGTAAAAGGCTAACCCAAAAGGACATGGATTGATGTCAACAAGCCCATCGCCTGAGAACCTGCGCATGCAGATTCGACGGGGAAAACACACCGGCATGACCTCTGGCCTTTGCCAAGGCTACGTGCAGTGTAATCTCGTTATATTGCCGACTGCATGGGCTGCTGATTTCACTCAATTCTGTCTCGCTAATCCAAAACCCTGCCCCTTGATAGCCACATCTAAACCGGGTGAATTTAAACTTCCAGAATTGGGCCTAGATGTCGACATTAGAACAGATATCTCCAGTTACAGAGTTTTTGAAGATGGTCTGCTGACCGACGAACGCTCTGACATTAGATCACTTTGGCGTGATGATTTAGTGGTCTTTTTGCTGGGTTGTTCATTTTCCTTCGAAGAAGCGATTCTTGCAGAAGGCCTAGATGTACGGAATATCAGTGAGGGTCGCAACGTGCCAATGTATAGAACCAATATCGACTGTGAACCCGCCGGTCCTTTTAGTGGCAAGATGGTCGTCAGCATGCGACCTTTTAATAAACCCGACGCCGCTCGAGCGACAGATATTAGTGCGCGTTTCCCGCGCGTACATGGTGCACCTGTTCACTATGGCAGCCCTGAGCTCATCGGCATTAAGGACATCAATAACCCGGACTACGGCGAAGCAGTAACCATTAATAGCGATGAAGAACCTTTATTTTGGGCCTGTGGTGTGACACCTCAAGTAGCCTTAGAACAAGCCAAGCCACCCTTCTGTATAACTCATAGCCCAGGTTGTATGCTAGTGACTGACGTGCTCAACAGTAACTTTGAAAGCAAATAGTGGCACTGAGAATCGGTTGATTTAGGATATGATCCTTTTATTCAGTTGTAATCTTGGCCCTACAAAATAAGGTCACTGTCGGCGCTCACCCAAGCTACCCTGATCGAGATAGCGACTCTACGAACCGGTTGATTTAAACTATGGATATGACTTTACTACTCAATTGCGACCTTGGCGAAAGTGCCTGCATCGATAGCGATAATGTTGACGCTCAAGTAATGCCGTTTATAGACCAAGCGAGTATTGCGTGCGGTCAGCATGCTGGCGATTCAGCAGTAATGGCGCAAACGCTATCCTTGGCCCGACAAAATAATGTCACTGTGGGTGCGCACCCAAGCTATCCTGATAGAGAAAATTTTGGTCGGTTGTCCATGGATATTCCACACCAACAGCTTATCGATCTCATTACACAACAAATCGCCACACTGTTAGAGATCGCAACGGCCCAGGGTATTAGCGTCAACTATGTCAAGCCACACGGCGCCCTCTACAACGACATGATGGTCAACGGCCATATCCGCAGTGCGGTTATGCAAGCCATCAGCGATTGTCCACAGCCTCTCGCATTTATGCTTCAAGCTACGCCCTCCGCAGAACAGCATAAACAGGAAGCTGCTGCCTTCGGCTTACAGTTAATTTTTGAAGTTTTTGCTGATCGCTGTTACGCCGATAATGGCGCCTTGCTTAGCCGCAGTTTGCCCGGAGCCGTTCACAGCCGCGAAAAAATGCTAGAACAGGTCGCCCAACTCAGCAATGAGGGCTCAATTACCACGATAAGTGGCCATAAATTAGAGCTGCAAGCCGATTCTATTTGTGTTCATGGCGACAATAGTGAAGGCGTAGCTGCTATTCGTGAAATTCGTCACCTACTTAGTAAACGATAGCCGCATGCCTACTGATGCTCTGAAAATTTGCGTGGCTGGCGAGAACTCATTAATAGTCTATTTATCGACACGAACAGAGCCACTGATTGCAGCGAAAATTCAGCGTATGACTGAAGCACTTCGGGATAATTTGAAATCATGCCTGATTGATCTTATTCCCTCATACGCCTCTATTTTGGTGATTTACAATCCGCTCCTGACAGACCACTTTGCCGTCAGTAAAAGTATTCATGCCGCAGCGCAATTGGCTGATAAGTCTGATGAGGGTGCGCTTGATGCAGCGGGCGGTGCATTGGTGAAATTGCCGGTCTACTATGGCCTCGAATCCGGCCCTGATTTAGCTGGCTTGGCAGCGAATGCTGGCTTAACCGTTGAGCAAGTCATTGCCATTCATCAATCTGTTGAATATCGTGTTTACGCTATCGGCTTTGCACCTGGCTTTGCTTATCTTGGCGAAGTTGACGAGCGAATTGCCGCATCCCGATTAGCTACACCGCGCCAAAAAGTTCCCAAGGGCGCTGTCGCTATTGCCGACCGTCAAACTGCCGTTTATCCAGCAGTTTCACCCGGTGGATGGAACTTGATTGGTCTGTGCCCAACACTAATGTTTGACCCCAACTCAGAACCCAACATGCCCGTAAAAACGGGGGATCGAGTGGTATTTGAAGCGATTGATAGGCAAGCATTTATTGACCTGGGTGGTGACCTGAATTGCTTCGAGGGCCAAAAATGAAAGGTCTCAAGGTTATTCAACCAGGTATCTTAAGTTTGATTCAAGATGCCGGGCGCATGGGTCAACATCACAACGGATTAACCGTGGGAGGGCCAATGGATCGTGACGCGTTTCGCTGGGCCAATCAGCTCTGTGCCAATCCCTTAAATACCCCTCTCATTGAGATTACTGTTGGTGGCTTAGTGTTTGAATCAACCATTAGTAGCTATTTTGTGGTGACTGGCGCGTCCGTTCCAATAAGTATTAATAAAATGTCAGTTGACGGCTGGAGGGTGCATAGAATTAGTGTCGGTGATCGGGTTGAGATTGGGTTTACGTCAGTTGGCATGCGTTGCTACCTATCAGTACCTGGTGGATTTTCCGTTCAACCGGTATTTGGCAGCTGTTCCACTGTGGGCAGAGAATCCATTGGCGGCCTAGATGGCAAAGGTGCGCAACTACAAAATGGCGATTTATTGCCCTGCCGTGACACCGAGCTATTAGCGCCACTCTACGTTCCCTTCGAGCAGCAACCTCAACATTTACAGAACGCGCCAACAAAGACCGTGCTGAGAGTCGTACTTGGGTATCAACAAGAGCATTTTAGCCACCAGCAAAAGCATATTTTATTTAATTCAGACTATCAAATTTCAGATCTCAATGATCGTATGGGCTTTCGACTCAGCGGCCCATCTATAGCGCCCTCCGTGAACGGCATTTTGTCTGAGGGAATTTGCCTTGGTGCCATGCAGGTCCCTGCGGATGGACAGCCTATTATCCTACTCAATGATCGTCAGACCATAGGTGGCTACCCAAAAATTGGCTCCGTACTGTCGCTAGATCTTAATAAACTAGTACAGCTACCGCCACAAAGCGTCATCAACTTTGAACCTATTAGTATCGAAGAGGCGCATAACCTTTTGCAATTGTCCGCAATAAATATTCAGAGAAGCCAAGCAAAAGTCGACCTTGATCGTCTTTCACAAGAAATAGAAACTCTTTTAGTTGCTCTCAATCCTCGCGGTATGCAAACCGTTAGCCCCGACATCAAAAGCGGGTCCTATTTACGGGCTGCCAACTTAATCTGTGACTCTATTGGCACCGTACTCATAGGTACTGGGTTCCCAGTAAATGGCAGTTTTGAGACCGATGGGCCCGTGGGTGCTATCGCTCTTTATAGGGCCATTAAGGAGCTTGGTGGCAATCCTATAATGGTTTGTGATGAGCCGCTTTCAAGCGCACTGAAAAATGACTACCAGGTTCATAAGATAACCGTCAATGATGATCAAGCCGAGCGTATTTTAGCGCAGTATAATCCCTCTTTAATTATTTCTATTGAACGTCCTGGACAGGCCGTCGACGGCTGTTATTACAATATGCGCGGCATGGATATTTCAGATAAATCTGCCAACTTTGATAGCTTTATGATCAATGCGCCCTGCCCTACCATTGCTATTGGTGATGGCGGAAATGAAATTGGGATGGGCAATATTGCCGAGACTCTCAGTCAATTGGATATTCGAGCATCTCAAACCTGTTGTGATGAATTACTGGTGGCAGATGTGTCCAACTGGGCTGCGCATGGACTCATCGCACTGCTATCAGTCATGACCGGCAAAGATTTACTGGCTAACTGGAATAATCACGCAGTATTAGCTTACTTGTCTGCCGCAGGCAGTGTTGATGGCGTGACTGGTGAGAACACCTTGACCGAAGATGGCATGGACTCAAGTGCCAGTGAGGCGTTAATTGAACGGTGCAGGCAAGTAAGCGGATTGACATCTAGTGTATAAAAATCTCAGGCCGACCTAGTTTGACCTAGCGATACACCAACTACCTCGATACAAACTCTGTATCTATCCGTATTGATAAATGATGACGTCCAATGTACCTCTTTGGTGTTACTGTGAGCCGAGCGTAAACCTTGTAATATAGGAGCTATAAGGCTAACCGGAATGGTTTTTTATAAAATTCCTTTGTCTAAACCACTGTTGGCTGATAACATTTTTCTACAGATGGGAAAACCTGCCGTATAAGGCTCTAGAATAAACACCGATAATGATACAAGTAGCTAATTTAAAGGATTGATTGATTAATGAGCATTGCCTTTCTAAACGACTCTTACATGCCAATAACCGAAGCCAAAATTTCTCCCATGGACAGAGGCTTTTTGTTTGGTGACGGAATTTATGAAGTAATCCCCTCCTATGAAGGTAAGTTACTCGGCTTTAACGGCCACATAACACGTATGCAAGAAGGTCTGGCCGGCATTGGCTTGGGTTTACAGTGGACGCATCAAGAATGGGAAACACTCTGTACCAAGCTTGCGTCTGAAAATGGCAATGGTAATTTAGGTATCTATCTGCAAGTCAGTCGCGGAGCAGATAGCAAACGTTATCATGCTTTCCCTCAAGACGTTAAACCGACTATATTTGGTTTTACCTTCGATATACCCGCATCGCCGGTCGCCAACAAAGAAACAGCCAAGCGCTATACCGTTTCAACTAGCCAAGATCTGCGCTGGCAGCGTTGCCATATTAAATCTACTGCTTTGCTAGGTAATGTGTTGCATTTTCAGGAAGGTTATTCCCAAGGAAATGATGAGACACTACTTTACAATGACAAAAATGAACTGACTGAGGCCAGCGCCTGCAATGCCTTTATCGTGAAAGATTCTGTGGTCATTACGCCGCCACTAGACAACCAACTCCTACCCGGTATCACCCGTAATATGCTTGTTGATATACTGCGTGAAGACGGTTCCATACGTGTCGAAGAACGCCCTGTAACAATGGATGAGGTTCGCGCGGCTGATGAAGTCTGGATCACCAGTTCAACTAAAGAGATAGGTGCTGTGGTTAGTGTCGATGGTGTACCTGTTGGTGACGGCCAAATTGGTGATATATGGCTAGCAGCTCAGACACTGTTCACTCAGCATAAGTATGACTATTAAAAAGCGAAACGATTATGTCTAGACCAACCGTAGCCATTATTAATCGACAAGCACTGCGCGATAATTTAGCGCTCGCAGACTTATTGGCGCCGGCGTCTAAATCAATGCCCATGGTTAAGGCTAATGCCTACGGCCATGGTGCCTTGGAAGTATGTAAAGCCTTACAAAATGCGCCCGCCTTTGGCGTCGCGTGCATTGAAGAAGCTGTGGCGCTGAGATCGGCAGGCATAGAACAGCCAATATTATTACTCGAAGGTACTTTCTCTGCCGATGAAGTTGAGGTTGCCGCAGAGAACAATTTTTGGCTTATGGTGGAAAACGAAGCCCAAAAACAGGCGGTTTTGACATCATCAAGCACCCAGGCAGTGAACGTCTGGTTGGGAATGGATACAGGCATGCACCGGCTCGGGTTCCAGCCGGATGATATTGGTCAGCACTACCAAGCGCTTCGCGCCTCTAGTAAGGTAGCTAAAAGCATAGTGTTAGCCACTCACTTCGCCTGTGCAGATGACCTTGAAAACCCTGCTACGACCGAGCAAACAAATTCCTTTCAGCGCTGTCTCTCAGTAAATAGCATTAGCGCAGATGAAAACACTGAGCTTTCACTGGCCAATTCAGCCGCTATTCTTGGCTGGCCAGACACCCGCCGACAGTGGCAACGCCCAGGCTATATGATCTATGGCAATTCACCTTTTCCTGATGCACATGAAAATGCCGATCAACTAACGCCTGTCATGACCTTCCAATCCGCCGTTATATCTCTACGTAAGGTTAAAGTCGGAGAATCTGTTGGCTATACCGCCAACTGGAAAGCCCCTCGCCTATCAACCATCGCTACCATTACCGTCGGATACGGTGACGGCTATCCGCGACAGGCGCCCAACGGGACACCGGTACTTATCAATGGGGTGCGCTGTCCCTTGGTAGGACGAGTATCTATGGATATGATTACCGTGGATGTTACTGATCTAAATGAGGTAGGCATTGGGGATAAAGCTACGCTGTGGGGGCCAGATTTACCAGTCAATGAAGTAGCCAAGCATTGCGATACCATAGGCTATGAACTACTCACCAGAATGCCCTCTCGAGTGCCGCGAATTTACCTCAACTAAACGTTAATTTGAATGGCGGTTTCAGACTTTACATCCTCTATCACCACGTAGGTATGCGTCTGGCTAATGTCGCTAATAGACGCTAACTTCTCGCCTAAAAACCGCTGATAGTGGGCCATATCAGCAACTCTTATCTTGATTAAATAGTCAAAGCCACCGGCCACCATCTGACACTCTTGAACTTCGGGTAAATCTAACATCTGCTGATTGAAGCGTTTGAAAGCCTCTGTCGTTGAGCTTACCAACTGAATCTCAATATAAGCACAGAGCGCAGCATTAGCTTTGATCGGGTCAATGAGTGCAACATAGTCGGTAATAAAACCATCCTTCTCAAGTCGCCTTACCCGCTCTAAACAGGGGGTCGGCGTAAGATTAACCTGTCGGGCCAACTCAACATTAGCAATGCGCGCATTCTTCTGTAGCGCGTTTAAAATACGCCGGTCAATGCGGTCCAACTCAGCAACTGTCTTCATACTTCCCCCTTGATCGACGCATTTTGACCGGAAGATCATTCGCGCCCTGCTCATCCGGACAGTGTAACTTATCGGCAGTAAACTGCAAAATACAAAACTCCTTAAACAGGCACTTATTCGATATTATATGCTACTTATATGGATATTTTGGCGCTAAATATTAATGGAATTAGACAATAATGCAGCATAAAAGATTATGGTGTAATTATGCGAACCACTCTCAACATGGCAACTCTGCGGCAAAAGATACAGTCAGCGACGCATGCAGATGAGCACACGACTGTCACCCAGATTTTGGATGGCAACCCCCTGTCAAAGCGTGCCAGAGATTCCATTCTATCTACCTCTCAAGAATTGGTTATGAACTGCAGACAGAATCCAGACACCGGTGGCACACTGGACGCTTTTTTACTGGAATTTGGATTGTCCAATGCCGAAGGTGTAGCCCTAATGTGTATGGCCGAGGCCTTATTGAGAGTTCCCGATGCTCTTACCGCAGACCGCTTGATTGCTGAAAAAATAAAAGACGGTAAGTGGGTAGACCACCGCGGTCAATCTGAGTCACTGTTCGTCAATGCCTCAACCTGGGGCCTAATGTTAACTGGACACTTAGTTAGCCTTGATACAGACATAACCGATAAAACGGAAGGTTGGGTAAAAACGCTCACCGCGCGCATGGGCGAACCACTGATACGCACTGCAGTGATGCAAGCCATGCGCATCATGGGAGGCCAATACGTGCTTGGCCGGACCATCCAAGAAGGCCTTAAACAAGGTATTAAACAAAATGGTGTAAACACTCGTTTTTCCTTCGACATGCTAGGTGAAGGCGCTAGAACTGACGCCGACGCACTTGTCTATTACAGAGCCTACAGAAACGCCATTGACCAAATCGGTACTGCGAACCAACAATCTCCAGTGGATATTAATAGCGCCGATGGTATATCGGTTAAGTTGTCAGCCCTCCACTGCCGCTATTATTTCTCTCATCATCAAAGCGTCATGGAGGAATTGTTGCCGCGCATTAAGCAACTCTGCCTGCAAGCAAAAAGCTACAACATTGGCTTATCCATTGACGCAGAAGAAGCCTATCGACTAGAGATATCTCTGGATATATTTGAGGCCTTGGCCTGTGATCCGGACCTTGACGGCTGGCAGGGATTAGGGTTTGTGTTACAAGCCTACCAAAAACGTGCTCCTGACACGGCCAAATGGCTCATTGCTCTAGCACAAAAAACTAACCGCAGAATAATGGTTCGCCTAGTCAAGGGCGCCTACTGGGATGCTGAAATTAAGCACGCCCAAGAACTGGGTCTAGAGGGCTATCCAGTGTTTACCCGCAAAGCCAACACTGACCTCTGCTATCAACACTGTGCCGAATTACTCCTCGGTGGCGGTGACTCAATATTCGCTCAATTTGCCACTCATAATGCCTATACCGCCATGACGATTTTAGAACTGGCCGGCGACCAAGAGTTTGAATTTCAGCGCCTGCACGGCATGGGCCATGGGTTATATAAGGAACTTAAAAAACAAGCCACAGGCAGACAGATACCAGTACGTATTTACGCTCCTATTGGCAATCATCGAGACTTGCTCCCCTATCTGGTACGACGCCTACTTGAGAATGGCGCGAACAGCTCCTTCGTCAACCGCTTTTTAGACAAAAAAACGCCTGTTGATGAATTAGTCTGCGATACTCGCAAGGAGGTCATGCAGGCCGTGCCTTATCAGCACAGCAAGATTCCGGTGCCCAAGCAGCTTTTTGAAAGCGCTAATGAAGCGCGCTTAAATTCAATGGGTATGGACCTTGACTCACCGCAAGACACCGCAGACCTGTTAAAGGTGGTTGCTCGCACCTCTAAAGATCTTATGGTCGCGCACTCCATCATTGAGGGTAAACCCTCAGGTACAGGCTTACAGGAACACTTCAATCCCGCCAATAATGCCGAGCTTATTGGGCACTACAGCAGCGCGGACCAAGAGGCTATTTTAAAGACTTTAGATTCAGCACATCTGGCGCAGCCAAGCTGGGAGCAACTAGGCCATTTTCGGCGCGCCGCCATGCTGGATAAGGTGGCGCTGTACATGGAGCAAGATTGTGCTGAGATGATGAGCATACTTGCCCGTGAAGCCGGGCGCACGCTTAATGATGGTCTATCTGAAGTGCGCGAAGCCATCGACTTTTGCCGCTACTATGCTCTACAAGCTCGTAACCTTGGCGATGCCCAGGAAGCGGATTATCAGGGGCGCGGTGTGTTCTTGTGTATCAGCCCATGGAACTTTCCCCTCGCTATATTTACCGGCCAAATTGCTGCCGCACTAGCGACAGGTAACAGTGTTATTGCCAAACCTGCCATGCAGACACCGGTCATCGCCAGCTACACAGTAAAGCTTTTCCATCGTGCCGGTGTCCCCGGTAATGTGTTGCATTTATTATTGGGGAGCGGCTCCAAAATAGGTAAGTTGCTGGTGCAAGACCCCCGTATTGCTGGGATTGCCTTCACCGGCTCAACAGCCACTGCAATGATCATAAATCGTCAGTTGGCTGAAAGACCCGGTAGCCCAGTTCCGTTTATTGCTGAAACCGGCGGTCAAAACTGCATGATTGTTGACTCCACCGCCCTACCTGAACAGGTAGTTGATGATGTCATTACCTCCGCTTTCCTCAGTGCAGGCCAGCGCTGTTCTGCCTTGCGAGTGCTGTTTTTACAACAGGACATCGCCGACAATGTACTGACCATGCTTTCCGGTGCTATGGCCTCTATGCATGCTGGCGACCCAAGGCTACTAAGCAGTGATTTGGGGCCCGTCATAGACCGAGGCGCACAAGCTGAATTGAATACCCATATCGAGCGTATGCATCGTGAAGCGACGTTTGTCGCCAAGGTTAAACTTGACCAAAGTTGTCAACACGGCAGCTTTATTGCGCCCCATGTCTTTGAACTCAACTCCATAGACCAACTTGAAGACGAAGTCTTTGGGCCAGTACTTCATGTCATTCGCTACGCGGCGAAAGATCTGCACGGCGTTATTGCTCAAATTAATGCCACCGGTTATGGCCTTACCCTCGGCATTCATAGCCGCATCGAGGCATTTGCTGAGACCGTCTTCCGCAATACTATTGCTGGCAATACCTATATCAACCGCAATATGGTGGGGGCTGTTGTAGGCGTTAATCCCTTTGGTGGTAGAGGACTGTCTGGCACTGGACCCAAGGCCGGAGGCCCTAACTACCTACTGCAGTTTTCAAACTGCGCGCGGCAATTACCCAACGTCTCGGGTGACTTTGAATTAAATCAGTTGCCCTCAGCACCCACCACTGAGGAATCTGCGATGCTCGGCAGAGCCCAGAAAGCTATGG
>Ga0209302_10000186_pt1 | contig 39020 bp, 44 predicted proteins | sample ArcOceMetagenome_2_FD_187445 | JGI IMG/M metagenome (GOLD analysis project Ga0209302, IMG submission 187445) | Marine eukaryotic phytoplankton communities from Arctic Ocean - Arctic Ocean ARC135M Metagenome (SPAdes) (version 2) | ecosystem: Environmental > Aquatic > Marine > Oceanic | place...
TAGCATTCGCACGATTTTTGTGTCTCCAACCCAACTTGCCCTAATGAGAGCCGTAGAACCATTCGCATCCTTCGCATTCACATTATCACCCCCCTTCTGTCGTGTTGACCGCGTTTTCTTTTTCCCCCCTAAATAACTCTTAATTTTCTCGTCTAGTTCTTTATTGTTCTTTACATTGGTTTCAGCTCCTGCCTCAATCAACATTTTGGCTATTTTACCACAACTTTTAAAAGCGGCAATCATAAGTGCGGTATCACCGTCGTTGTCCCGAGTATTGACATTAGCACCTGCCTCAATTAATATCTTTACTAATTCAGGATTACAACTACGAGTGGCCGTCAGAAGAGCGGTATAACCGGTATCGTTCTGCGCATTGACATTAGCCCCTGCCTCAATCAATATCTTGGCTATTTCATTATGATCTCTACCACTGGCCAATATAATAGCGGTATCACCATAAGAATATGGCTTATTAATAATCGAGACAATATCCTCATTGCAAGTTTTAATCAAATGTTTGAGTTCCATTTGGTTACCAGTTTTAGCACTTGATATAATCAATTCATGAAGCATATCTGGAAAATACTGGCAATTACTAGAATCATTCGGATTCTTGGGACTGCTAAAACCAGTTCCTCCTCCGTTCTTACGCATTCTCCTAGACTTTTTACCGGCTCTTCTTTTTGAACGAGTCTTTTTTAAAGATTTTGTATTTTTGCGGTTATGTGTCTTAACCATTATATATTATTGTAATAAATTTATATTTTGCTAAAGTTTTTTTTGCTACATAACGCAACAAAGGCGGAAACTGAGTTAGGTTGGACTCGTGAATATGATTTAGACGACCTGATTGATGATATGATGAGGTGAAATTACTTATAAAAATTATCATGGGCATAGATATAAACATTGCGGTTAAAAACTGGTTCATTTATATTTATTTCAAATTCATGCGATTTATCAAATGGTTTATTATGAATATTTTTATTTGAAAAATGACATTTACTAAAATTATCCGTATTAATATTATTTTTACAACTTGTTATTAATAAAAAGTCAAATTTATTTCTTATATTCTCAAAAATAGAAAGTATTTCCTCATTTTTTAAATGAAATATAACATCTCTAATTATTATTAATGACGTAAATTCAACATTATTATAGTTTACCAAATCTTTACATAAAAAGGTGTTTTCAGGATAATTAGTTGAGTGTGAAGTAATTAGACTTTCTACAACATCAACTCCTGTATATTTTATAGATGTATCATTAAAAAACCGGGTTTTTGAAATCCACGTTAAATCACCGCATCCTAAATCTAAAACTGATTTACAATTATTATCATATATAAATTTATTCAAAATTACCGAACATTGTTTTGTATTTTCTAATGATGAACCAGGTCCGGATAATGGTATATCTTTTCTACCATTATTCCATAATTTATTATTATATATATTTTCAAATACTTTCTTATTGTCAGTCATTATTCTTTCTAAAGGGTAGATATTACCCCCTATAAAAGTATAAAAAATAAACTCTACTTACATTGTGGTTAAAAATTTAATTCTGAAATATTTGGAACCATTTTATAATTTAAATATGTAAAATCATCTTCAAATATATTGTTTACAATATAAATAAGTTCATTGTCATAATAATCCTTTATTTTTTTATTTCTATTTCTATTTAGTTCATGAACCAATTTATATTTTAAATCGTATTTTTTACATATATTTTCATGTGGATTTTCTTCAAATTTATAAATTTCTACTTTATAATTATATATGTTTTTTATATATTCCGTTTGTAATAATTTTCCAAAAAGTTTAAAATTTTTATCTTGATTAAGGCGTAATATAAATTTTTTAAAAGTAGGTATTTTGTTCAGATAAAAATTTTCATAAACTGATACTAACCATGAATAAGGATTCCTTACAATGGTTATAATAGGCAAATTCGCAATTTTTAATCTACCTTCATTATTCAAATCGTTTATAGATGTATGTTGCCCATCGCACGAGCCTTTATTAAAATGATAAGTTCCTTGCCATCCACCACCACTATCATATGTTTTTTTATTGGTTATGACATATTCTTTTATTATTTTTGTAAAACTACTTCCTGAAGTTTTTGGGATATGAATAAAAACAAATTTATTATTCAATAATAGCATTATATATATATATATTAATATTATTGAATAATAATTACGCAACATTTTTATAGATTAGTATTTCATTTCTATATTTAATATTTAGATTAATTTACAACATCATAAACAAAATAATAGTTTGATTCGTAATGAATATCAAATTTATAATTTAAATTATTAAGAAAAATCTTAATATCGTCGTATTTTACATTGAAACGACTTGAAAGTGAATTATATTCAAATTCAATAATAGGTTTATTTCTTTTTATTGTTTCAATTGAACCTTTCAAAACATCTAATTCATGACCTTCTACATCTATTTTAATATAATCAATATTATCCAACTCTAATGAATCTAATACTATTTGTTCAATACCCTTATTGTCATTAGTCATCTGAGTAAATATACAACCTCTTGAATGATTGCTATGTTGTAAAGTTTTAATAAATCCCTTTGTACTTCCAAGAGCCATATTCAATAATTTTACATTAGTAACATTATTTATTTGTAAATTTTCTTTTGATTGGTTATAATTATATTCATCTGGTTCAAACGCGATTACATTTTTAAATATTTTAGAATATACGATAGAATGTGTTGCTATATTTACACCAATATCTAAATATGTATTACATCTATTGTTTGTTTTAATATATTTTTTTACAATTTCTATATTTCCACTATAAGGTTCTGCTCTTCCAGAGTTAATATATTCAACTTGGATTTTATCGGGGGTAAAATATAAATCATTATTAAATGCTGCGATATGTGTGTTTTTAAAATATTTATTATTTATTAATGAATTAAAAGCTTCAGAACGATTATTTGTATTATGATTATTTCTAACTAAATTCATCCCTTTTAATCTAATTTCATCTACTATTTTCCTATTTTGTTTATCTAAAATCCATTTCATTTTTGATTCTAGATTTTCTTTATTACAAGATATACAATTAACATTATTCTCAAATCCTATGCGATATAATTCATCTTGTATTGATTCGTCACATAATAATAAGGAACCTATACTACATATTTCAAACACTTTCAATAGCACATATTTATACATTGAAGCATCAGTAAAACAACATAAATATTCTGATAATTTTTTGTAATATACTTCATCAATAATTTTATGTTTATGTTTATGTTTATTGTATGTTGGATGTTCTAATATCTCTATATATTCTTGATATCTTAAGATATACTTCCTAAGCGGATATACATTACTAACTGCACCAGATACAAATATCTTTTCTTTTGGCGTATTATTAAATTCTATATCTTTATAAAATGATTCTACTGCCGAATATGGAATATGATAACTTTCTTTGGACTTTATTGATGGATACATTTGAATTATTTTTTTTTCTTTAAAAAGATATTGATAAGGACTAATTAATAAATCTGCAGAATCAATACATTTTTTCCTAATATCTTTGTATGGATATAAATCATCTATCTTATAAATAAGAGTTATATTTTCACATTTCAAAACAGATAGGTCTAAACTATCATAAGTGATACATAAAACGATAGATTTTTTTTGTTTTACTTGTTCAACATTTAACATACTTAACTTTATAATTGTCCAACCATAATGAGTTTGTAATTTTTTAGCAAACATATATGGTTCTTTAGTAATAAAATCTATTAACCAATCAGCGATAATAATAATTTTATTCATTTATATATATATTTAGAAAATAAAAATTTATTAGTGGATTTCCGCATAGTGGAACTTCTATTTTACGATGTATTTAGTATACATTTTTTTTATCTCTGGTTCAGTATAAAAATATTTCATAATATATGTATCTAATAATTGGTCAAGGTATGTTTGTGTATATACTATTTGTTTTTTTGTATCAATGTATAAATTTTTTTCTATAAATTTTAATCTATTACTGATGTATAATAATTTATCTATACCTAATACTTTACATATTTCATCCTTATTATTATTTACTTTTTCAAGAGTATAAAGCATTATTGTATTATTATTTGGAAACTTGTAAAAGTCTAAACCTTTTTCTTTATTAAATTGTTTATTATTTATATTTGTTATTTCAAAAAATTCATCAAACCATTCATTGAATGTATTATGGTATGATTGTATTGTAATTGAGCTTTACTCTATTGTTGTACAGCTAAAACATTGGTTTGTATTTTAATTGTAGTCATAAATGTAGTAATATTTTGTATAGGACTGCTCATTATTTGTTGTAAATAAGATTTATTATGATTTAATAAACCGGTTTCTTGATGTGGAATATTATACAGATTATAATTAGCATCTTTTAAAATCTCCAATATTTGCATACTATCATTGTTAAATTTTGGTGTAATTTCTATTATAATATTTTCAACTACATTTGTATTTAAAGTGTTTATAGCACCTTTTAAAGCATTTAATTCACCTCCTTCAATATCTATCTTCATAATAAGAACACGATTAATCTTGTTTTCGGAAATTAAACTATCGATTGATGTTGAAATAACCCCGGTCATATCATTTGATTCTTCAAATGACAATCCCCCAATATTACCAACTGATTCGGCAAATTCTTTATTAGATGGTTTGAAATAGGATACTTTCTCAGAAATACAGTTGTTAATCAAATTAATATTAGACAATCCATTTCGTTTACAAGACAAAGACAACATATTAATATTAGTAGAATTTCCATCTACACTATAAATCTTAGCAACATTGTTATGTTTTGCACATATTAATGAAAAATAACCTATATTACAACCAATATCTATAATGGTATGATTACTGGATACAGATACGTTGTTTTCAATAATATTATTGAAAATATTAGTAATATTTGGCTCCCATGCCCCAGAATTAATTATTGATTTTGATATATAGTCTTTTTGTCCATAATTATAAATCATAAGATTATTATGTAATTTATTTACTGATATTTTCATCAGGTCTGTTGATTTATTAATAAAATAATTTATAGGCATATTACCTTCCAATATTTCCTTTTCTGTTTTATCTTCTAATTTTTTATATACAGAATTTACTAACACTACCAATGGTTGATATTCGCGAACAATGTTTTTATAATTATCATATGGTTTTTCTATAAATTCATTTACACATTTATTCCAATTAAATGGATACATATTATCTAAGCCTTCAAATATTTTATAATCATTATATAATGATGGATTTTTATTATACATAGATTGAAGCATTTGACACCCCACCTCTGACCATGCTATTTTGTTTTTCTTTTGATTCAAAATATTCCTTAAATTATTTTTCCATTCAATCATCAAATGAGTTTGTTTTTTGCTACCAAAAATTCCATTCCACAATATAGTATTATTTTCTTTTATAAAAAAGCCATTTTTATTTTCAATTAAATCAAATAGATTATCTAATTTATCAATTACTAATGTATCACTATCTAACCAAATTCCTCCGTAATCACATATGACATGTACTCTTACAAAATCTGCTTGATGTGCTGGACATAAACTACTAAAATAATCCGGTATATCTTTTACGTATTCTCTTATATTTTTGTCGGTTATTAAATTCACTTTATAACCAACGCCATTTGTTGAATGTAAATAAATCAAATCTCTTAAAATAGAAATTAACTTATATTCCTTCCCAACCCAGTATAAATAAATATTTCGGTCACTAGACATAATATACTATATTTAGATATATTTAGATATATTTAGATATATTTGGTCGTTATAACAAAAATCTAAATATCCACCTTAATAATTTCTACTATATCGTGTATCATTTTTCGTTCAAGTATAGTATATTTCAAGTTATTTAATCCTGAACTCATAATTTCTTTTAATTTTTGCTCACTATTCAAAGTCTTAAATTTATTATAATGTTTATGCGTGTTTTGTGAGGTATGTTTTGTTTCTCTGTCATTTATATCATTAAACCGGTGTAAATAGAGTGGATGTTCCACCTTATTGGTAAGATTTGTTATTTTTTTTATATTGTAATATTCGGCTCTATTTTGTAGAGCCTTGTCTTCAGTCCCCCACCCCCAAACATCATTTGGAAACCCATTTATCTTGTGAATTGTACTATCTTTCATTTTTATTATTCCACCCAATGTATTACATTGAGACGTATAAACGCCTAATACCTCAGTGTCATTTACTTTTTTTATGTAATGTTCTTCAATACATTTTTTTGTAGGATTTATATCAACATCATGTGTAAAAAAATATTTAGTTTTATTCTCGTATTCTTTGAATGCCACATTTAATAACATACCACGGTTAAATAATTTGCCTTCGGTTTGTTCTACTACTACTACTTTACTATTTGGTAAATGCTGTTGAAGAAGAGGAACCGTATTTTTAATATAATACTCTAAATGAATATCTCTCTTGCGAAAAGGAATAGCAATTATATTTTCGTACATATACTTGATTAATAATAAATAATAACATTTTATTATTAAGCGTTTTCGGTGTAATACTACTTCGTCTCCCTAAAAAATGTTATATTCAAATTGTCGTTTTTCAACATTTTATAACCTTCTCGTGTAATCATGCGTTCAACCAGTTGTTTTGTAGTGTTTCCAGGGTCTTTATTTTTCAATAATAAATCAAATTCAATCAATACATAGGTTGGATATATCGTGTCATCTAACATTTGATTTACTGTCTCTATTTCGGCACCTTCTATATCCAATTTCAATAAATCTATATGTGAATGACCTTGCTGATACATTATATTTTTGATGCTATCTACAGGTACTATATCGTAATTTTGTCCAAACATATTTTCTACTAATGATTGTGATACATAATTTTCATTACACTGTCTATAAAATTTCAATTCTTCTTTTTTCTCCCATAATCCAATATTCACGTACCTAAATTTATCAAAATTAGGATGTAATAATTCAATACAAGAGTAATAGTCCTTTTGAATACCACCAGTAAATACTTGTTTACTATTGTAATATTCTTTTACTTCATCAAAATGTTTTACAGCTTTATTTGTTGGATCAATTAGTAAAATATCACAGTTATATTTACATTGAAGCAATAAATCAAATGACATGTCTTCACCAACCCCACCTGAATAAACAACGCTCTTTTCATTCAAATTCATATTGGCGGGTACATACCATCCTCCATAATTTGTTCCTAGTTTCTCCATTACAATAGAAATAATAAACTATTTAAACTTTATTTTTATATATGTATATATTCATATTATTATGACTGATAATAAAGTATGTTTTTCAGGAAGACCAGACGGTATAGGGAATAGAATTGAACAATTAATAAATATTCAAGAATATTGTATTGAGAACAATTTACAATGTAATTATATTTGGAATAATAGTAATTTTAGAAATTATTTGCCATTAATATCATTCGATAATATTGAAATTGTGAATACTAAGAATTCAAATAATATAAAAAATTCAAATAATATAAAATTTAACCGAACTAAAGATTTTCGTATACGATATAAATTTGATTTTGATATAAATTTTAATATTGAATACGATACTATTATTCATATACGAGCAACTGATAGATTAAATTCAAATATAAAAAATGACGATTATAGTAATATAACCGAATTAAATATATTTATAGAAAAGATAATTAACTATGTAAACAATAGTACAGAAATAAATACATATACTATTATATCAGATGACACTAGGTATATTGATAATATAAAAAATAGAATTAACAAACAATTTATTACATTATCATATGACTATAATATTCCAAACGAATGGTTAGATTATTATTATTTGACTAAATCAAATAAAAATATTATTATGTGTTGTAAATTTTCATCATATTCAATTACTGCTTCTATATTAGCAAACAAACAATTACTATGTTTCAAACAAAGCCTAAAATCTAATTTACCTAGATATAAAGCAAATGTTCAGTTTATTGATTAGAAAAGCTCGAAGTTATGTATACAGGATATGTTCTATCATATTCTTCCAACAGTTTTTACTATGGACGTTTCTTTGATACCATTCATAACATGCTGTTGACATCTTGGTCCATTGTTCTTTATTAATAGATGCTACTTTCTGTTTCAATTCGTCAGACGTTTTAACCAAAATATAATGCGTATTTTCAATCAATGGTTCCATATAAGAAGAAACATTCACTTCAGGAGTTACAATGGGGACAGTTCCAAACGCCATTAATTCCACTTCGCGATGACATTTGGATCCGTATCCTCTCAAACAAAGACCGTACTTAGAGTCACGCAATTTCATCAAATACTCCTCGTGGCTAAATTTATGTTTCTCTCCCTTTGTACAATGATATTCAGTTAATACTGTTTCCCACGAATCTGTTGTTTTGCGAAATTTCGCTTGAACACTGTTCTCAAAATTGCCTATAAAAATGCTTTCAATGTTTCGCTCGGCATGGCTCAAAATCCCTTTTGTTCTTAAAACCTTTTCTACAAGCATTGGTTTTCTAGGCCAGAAAATCCATGGTTTTATATTTAAATTAGGCATTTTACTCTTTAATTCTTTTCCTTCAATTTCTACATCTCCATTACCTAACAACATTAACGAAGATTTTACTACTTCTTCATTACACCATCGTAATACAGGACGGTCATATGTTAATATATTTGGTTCTATCCAACAATGAATTGTCTTATTGTCATACTTTATATCTACGTCTTTATTTTGTAGTTTCATCAATAGGGGCAATTCTCTATAACTATCATTGTTATGTTGTCCTAATCCATCCATTGGCTGTTTTGGTATTTTCAAAACCCATTTGTTATTAATTACACGATATATTATAGCTAATACTTTATACATTCGAGCATTAGATAAATGCTGAATTATCAAATTATTAAATTGTTCAAAATTTTTCACTAAAAAATGTGTATGAACAAATTTCAATGGTTTATTTTTATAGTACAACTTATCATTTGGCCTAGATGTTACGTTATTAGCTACTTGTTGAGGACCTTCTGGTGAATAAAACAACCTCCAACATTGTAAATTATAATTCTCGGCAAATTCAAAATAATTGTATTTTTTTGCCAAATCCTCTATAGATGCTTGATCATAGTATCTTGACGTCTTGGTAAAATGTATCCAATCATTTGGCACGTTTTTATTTTTTGTCCATAACATACCACCATTATAATAACCAGTTCTATCAACATGAGACTGACCAATGAATTGTGGAGACACACCTAATTCATAGTCATGTTGAATATCATCAATTACGTCTGTAATCACAATATCACTGTCTAGAAATAAACTATCACTACTATTGGCTAATGCGTGATTAAGGACTCTCGCCTTAGCCATTTGAAAATCACTCCAAATACCTTTTGTCTCCATGATTTGACGATTCATTCCATCATATTTGTCCAATTCAATAAACCATTGTATGTCTAATTTTGGCTGAGGGGTAATATTATCTATTATTGCTTTTGTTTTTGAATCTGTTAATATGTATACTCTTTCATTTGGATGAAATACTGATAATGATAATAATAATCCGACCAATTCAAAAGCACAATTTGAAGTACAGATTGTTGAAAAACTACTTGGTTTTCCCATTTATAGTATTTATGCGAATATTTTTATATTACAATTTCATAATATTAATAATTATCAATTATCAATAGATTTCCGGAATAACGTATACGTATGGGGGAGGTAGTCGTGATACACGTGGTCCTACATGATTATGTGAAATATTGGCGTTACGACAATGACAATGATACGTTTTGAACATGATAGGATCATTATTTATCTGGAATTCATATATCCAGAAAGCATAAAGCAATTTATTATCACATCCAGGATGACCATAGAAGTGGTCAAATAATGAACGCATATTTCGTGGAAGCTTAGGAGTAAAGTTACTATGAAATATCCAGGTATCTTGACTGCTATCTGTTGGTCCGTATAGTTTACAAGAACTCAGGTTTTTCTCACCACGATATTCCCATCTCAATAAAGATATTATTTTTCGCGATACATCCAAGTCTGTATAGTGTAGTTTTGAAATACTATCATCAAAAAATATGTCGGCGTTTGTGGTCATGATATAACCAGTTAAATCATATTTTTCTACAAATGTAAATACGTCTCTAAATATCATTCGTCTATTGATTACTTCCTGAACAATTTTGTCAGTAGGAATACTTAACCCTAACTCTTCGTCTGTATATATTCTTTCATTCAGAAGATATATTTTAGAAATATGTTTGTTAGCTACATTTCGTGATAATGTTTCTTGAATCTCTTTAACTCTTTTTTCTGTCGTGGGAAGAAAAAATTGATATATCAAATAAATGCCCTCTTTTTCATTTTCTTCTTTATTCGACATACTCAAATTTATATGTGATGAGTATAGCGTTTTTATCTTTTGGACTATAGGTTTATTTTGCTTGTAGTGATAGTTCATAAATTTAAATTTCAAAGATGTAATATTATATTCTTATTTTACATTTTTCTCCATTTTACGTAAATAACATGTATGGTGTAAATTTACGTAAAATATAAATCAATTTGCTCAATTAGTACGTTATAGATAATATAATACAGGATAATTCCAATTTATGCCAAATTGTATAAGCTATTTTGTTATTAACGTTACTGTGAATATCAATATACACAACCTCTAAACTCCCCTTTATTTCTTCTATTTGTTTTATTAATTCATTAATATTATTTTCATTAGTATTAGCCATGGTATACTTCCAAGTAATGAATTGTTGCTCTTTATTATTAAATACACTACTATAATGTACATCTTTATTTTTATACAACATTTCTTGTTTTACAGTATCCTGTGTTATAAACAAAACACTCTTATCTTTGTATACATTCATCCAATTGTTATTGGTATTATAGGAATTATGAAGTGTATTCTGTAATTTATACCACAAAATTTGTTTTTTTATCGAGTCACTATTTTGGTAAAAATATTGATAATTTTCCATGATAACACTATATGGTTCGCAAATAAAATATCCACTACATGCTTCAAAATATTTTTTGTTTTTATCTGTCATATTATTTACATTCAATGCATCCAAAATCAATATTGGCTTTTTAATGGAACAATATAACTGACTTAATTTTATTATCAACTTAGTATCATTCATAAAATTCCATTTACTAAAATTACTAGTCCAATGTACCATATGTTTATAATCATAATGTGCGTAATTTGTATTTTCAAAATTAATGGATTCGGGTATGAGATATCCATAAGGAGACGGTATTACTTCTTTACTATAATTTCGACCTGTTTCCATATGATAATGATATGTTTTGAACATGTTAGGATCATTATTCAATTCTACTCCCAATATAAGTAACAAATAAATTATTTTGTTATCACATCCTGGTTGACCAAATGAGAAATCAAACCAATTGCGGTATTTTTCCAACACATTTTGTTTACTATGAAATATCCATGTATCTTGACTATCCCATCTTGGACCGAATATCTTACATTCATCTAAGTTTTCTTCACCACGATATTCCCATCTTAATAAAGATATCATCTTTTGACAGCAATCTAAATCAGTATAATGTAAATTTGAAATAGTATTGTCAAAAAAAATGTCACTATTTGCCATGATAATATATCCATTCAATTTCTCTTTTTCCACGAATGAAAATACATCTTTGAAAGTTATCCATTTACCAATGACAATTTGTATAATTTTGTTAGATTGAATACCCAATTCTTCTGTACTATAAATACGCTCGTTTAATAAATAAATTTTAGAAATTTGTTCATTCAATACATTTCTCTTCAATGTTTCCTTTATTTCTTTCACTCTACTAGCGATTTTGGGGATAAAGTATTGATATATTAAATTGATTGGTTCTGTTTCTTCCTTATTATGGTTTAAAGTAATATGTGATGATTTTATTCTAGTTCCATCGCGAACTAATCGCGAATTCATATATTGTTGTAGATTCATAGAATAATATGTAGATACAATAAATACCAATTTTTCTTTATATCGTTGAAACTGTGTAATTACTTCCTATTTCTTGGTCCAAACATTAACTTAGACATATTATTAATAAGTGAACTATCACATTTTTCTTTATTTGTTATAGTGATGTGATTATTATTCGACTTAGATACATCATGATTTTCAAATCGTAATTCATTTGGAGTTGATTCTGTAGAAAAATTTGTAACCTTAATATATTCGCCATCTATGGTCCACTTCAGATTTCGTATAGAATTTAGTCCATGGGGATAAGTATTATTTATGGAGCCAGCAACCTCCTTTTTACTTATCAGCTTTATTAGTCCGTCTACAAATTGTAAAATTTGACGTGACCCTATTGGATAAAATATCGTTCTATCGACATGTAAATCTTTTGTGAGTGTCACTCTATTTTGCATGATATTATCCTCCATTGACCAACCCCATAGATTCGGAAATCCATTGGTTCGCTTAAAATCTTGTCCTTTTATCGAGAAAATTCCACCTAGAGCGAATTTATATCCATAAAAATGTTTTACTTTACCCAATGACGTTTCATATGGTAATATATTCTTGGTATATGGTAATGTATCTACGTCATGAAATACAAAGGTTATATTATTATAATCATTGGGGTATTTTTCACACATTGCTAAAAATCCAATGTTTTTCATTGCTCCACGGTTAAATGGCAATTTATCACATTGATATGAAAAATATATTTCATAATCTTCTTTCTGGTAATCCTCCATTATAAATTCCATATATTTTGTAAAAAATTGCTTGTGTTCCTTTCTATCTCTATAAGGAACAATAAAAATTATTTTAGGGGCCATAATATAGTTATTATGAAACGTTTTTATATAGAAATCGTCGAAGATTTTTAAGAATATTTGTCTAAAATTGCTTTGGGAACTAATTTGTCTTGTATTGACTCTAATTTTTTATAGCACTTATTAATAGTAACTTCACTTATTTCACTCACTTTATTTACGTCTCGCTTAGACAAATTCAATTTACATGTTTGAGCCATAAAATACACAATACCTGCTGCAATGCTATGAGGTGTATTCTCCGGAATAATATTATTCTTTTGAATTCGCATAGCTATAAATTTACAACATTTTGTCAATTCTTGATTTATATTCAACTTACTACAATAACGATCAATGAAATCCTCCGGTCTCGTCTTACATAACGAGGTTTTGTCGGTGTTTATCATTTCGCATTCAATCTCATTCACGATTGTGATCGCATTTTTACATCCTTTTGTCGCACTAGTATTGTCCAAATTAAATATGGTTGCGATTTCCTTTGCCGTTCTAGGACAATCATTTGTGCGACATGAAATATAAATGGATGCAGCAATAATTCCATCGCGATTTAATCCCCTAAATGTCTTGTGTTCCGAAATCTTCTTGTGAAACCGTAAGGCTTCGTCTATAATTATTTTTGGAATTCCAGCATTACACGCAATTATAGTAATACGCTGAAACTCATCGTATTGTGATTTTTCCTTGTAGGGCATTGATTGCCATTCAGTATAACGACGTATTTTTCGCATCTCATATGATGTCGACCCTTGACATATTACTTTACATCCATACGACGACTCTTTTAATAACGGATTTACTGGCATTCCACATCTTGTGGGATCTGAATTCTGATTATCATCTGCTCCATAATAACGCCATTCTGCTGATTGGTCAACCATATCTTTATAAATAACACTACATTTAGGATTTGAACAAGCTAAAAATCCATTGTCGGTCATTCTTACAGACTCTTTACAAATGTCACATTTTTCTCTTTCACCTTCCGCTCTATATATACATTCAATCGGCTTTTGCCCGATGAAATTATTCTCTATTTGTGCCCATAGCTCCTTCTTGGATTTTGTCGACTTATTTTTCTTAGTTTGACGTTCACTCATTTATTATTACAAATATTTTGTTGTCGCATTTTTAATTCAATTTTATTTCAATTGAATTAAAAACATATAATTTTATATTTATCTATCATATATGGGTGCCGGACAATCTACCGAACAAATGCCACAAAAAAAAACTTTATCCTCAACTATTGATTATTTGGCCGCAAATTATATATTAACAAGTAACTTTCAAGACTTGAAAAATCTTACAGACCCACAGTATTGTAAAAAATTAGTCATTCTTACATCAGATGTAATCGCACGTTATCTCACAGAGACAGAACTAGAATACCTCAAACAACGTTTAGAAGGTGGGGAGGAAGTTCTCAAAATGTCTTCACCAGAAAAAATTGCTTATTTCAATAAAAACTCTCTTGATAAAATGGATATTAAGACTGATTTAAAAAAGAAGAGAATGTGTATTTCCATTGCTAAATATTATGTACAAATATTTCATATATTTAATGCTATTGCTCATACTGTTAATCCTGTTTATACGTGGAAAGATAAATTCGGGGCCACTGTTTCTCTAGATTACGAACACAGAAATGAAATACCACAGGACATTCAACCTACAATTTCCAAGGTAAATTTATGTAGCACTAGACTTAATGCTCTTATGAAAGACAAGACACCATTAGATGTTACTGCCTCAAATGAACCAATCGAATTGAAAAACTCATTTTGTAGTTTAAATGCGAATCGTGATGGTTCTTCCAAATCTTTAATAACTGAGCCAGGTATTCCCGAATTGGAAGCATTATATTACGATAATTACGATTATAATGTTGGAAAATTCACATCCATGTCAAATAATATGAAACAACAATATAAGATAGATTTACAAATGTTTTATACATTATTTACTGGAAAAAAGGACCTACCTGAATCCATTACAAAGTTTGGACATATTCCTCTTAGAAATTATAATCATGTAAACCACTGTAAAAACAACGGCTTTTTTACAAAATCGTATAAAGGTACTCTTAAGGAAAAATTATTTAAGGAATATATTGACAATGTGCGACAAATGATGAAAAATACAGAAGAAAATCAAAATGTTCTCATAGGCATTATTGACCAATTATTTGTTTTTATTAAAGACCCACAAGACACAAATAAAAAATTAATCGTGATTAATCCTAAATTAGATAACAAGTTACTTTCAAAATTGATTACTGATACGCGAAATGCTATTTTGAAATTATATACAACTTGTGAACAGGACTTTTTTAAAGGATTACAAATTTTCGAAGCTGTTGTCGAAAAACAAATTATCGATACATCAACTGCTCAAATTAAAAATTTACAGGAAAATGTGGAAGAAACTATTTCCATTGAACCGTCTACTCACACGTCTACCGAGACATTATAAATTATGTATAATATGATGTAGAATACCTGTTAATCTCTCATGTATTATAGATTCATTCAAGAATGCTTCGGTTTTTATGATGATAAAAGAAAGTAACAAACCAAGGCATAATGTAATGAACCATAATGTGTTTTTGGACATGTTAACAAATCTGTTTTTTATTATATTGTATACATATTCATTGAATTTTCTAATATGTCTATTGGGGAAAAAAAAGGTTACTATTAACATTATCATACCCATTGCCATTATTTTACTCATTATATTATCACTGCCTTTTCGCATTAAATATTCTGTTTTTTTAAATAAAACCGCTAATACACCCATCATAGAGAAAAGTCCTATAATATTGTAAGACAAATATCCTATAGTTGGTTCATCGTCGGAATATAAATATTTGAATATATTTAACTCAAATGGACCACCTTGAAAATTAAGACATGTCGCAATTAAATCTAAATTAGGAAAATACATAGTCAATAATTCATACATTTTACGTTTATACATAATATACGGAACACATATAACAAATACAACTATAAAAAATATCAGTCCTAAATACTGTAATTGAAGTTCTGTGTACTTAATGTTTCTATTAACACTATCTCTTTTATGTAAAACCTCGACCATATATTATTATGTTATACTAAAATATTATTGTTTGAATAATTTCCCGTTTGTAGGCATGATTTCCATCATTTTCTCCATTACTTCCTGATTCTTCAAAATGACATTCTCCATTACTTCTTGATTCTTCAAAAGCATTTTTATTAATGATTCATTGTCTATTTCAACAACATCTGTATTTTTTTCATTGGATTCATTGATTGTAATTATATTTGGTGAGCTTTGCTCTTGGTTCATGGAGCATTTCTTTTTGTGTTTATACAATGAAGGTTCATGCTTATACTTTTTACCACAAAAACATTTGAATAAGTCATGTGTTTGTGTATGGGGTAAAACCTCTATTTTATTAGCATTAATTAGTCTTTTGTGTTTACGTGTCGTCAAATGTCTATTATAATCTTTTTTATTAGATGATATAAAGTAGCATGTTTTACACATATATTTACCGGGGGTTTTTATTTCTCCACTATCAATAGCTGATTTTTTTATGTGTTTTCCGGTGGTATTGTGAACATCCTGTGTTTTAATACTATCAAAGTGTATATTACATTTATTACAATAAAAAATACTCTTTTCCTTTTTTACAACAACCTTTACAATTTTAGGCTTCGGCTTAGGCAATGGTTCAATACTATTTAGTGTTGCTTTGTATTCTTCGTAATATTTTTGCTCCTGTATTTTAGCACCTAACAAATTGTCACATTCGTGAAATGCTATTATATCCATTTTCCAATTATCCCAACCACTATTCTCTCGCATGGCCTGATATAGCTTACATTTATAGTTAGGACTTTTAACATTATTACACCCTTGTTTATGAGCATGTTTTCGCTGAACAAAGTTGGTAGTATGACCTATATACAACTCATTTATTGATGGGTCTATACAATAAATTTTGTAAAATATAGTATTTGAATAGTCTATTTGTATCTTTGGCATAACTTATATATATATATCTTATATATATTTAAATAATTATAAAACGTATAAGATTATTATAATATTTGCCTAAATAGCTATTCCAAATATTGATTCTTCATGTCGCTATCCAAATATACGGATTTACTTATTGAACGGATTATTTTATTCGTTTCTTTCTCCTCATTTTCAATGTCAGTTATTGAATTACAAATTAGGCTTGTGAATCTTGATTGCATTCTATCATTTGTATCCCATCCATCGTTAACATCCTTCCATTTATTTATCAACGTTCGTTGTTTGGAAGCTATTTGGCGGATACCTAAAAGTATTTTCACTAATTCATTGTCTTTTTCCCAGATGTTATCTTCCTTTACATACAATGTTTTCCTAGATGCGTCGGTACAATGAATTGGTCTCTCCAAAATATCTAATTGACTTAGTCCATTGGTTATCATGTTGGTAATAGTCTTGGTAAGACCGTTATCTATGGTTGAATCGTATGTTTCTGCTGTAATTGGCAATGTATCAATGAAATCGGTTAAATTCATAGCATTCTTACAATGATCCTTCAAAAACAGTTGAATATTGAATTGGTTATTGTTTGTTGTATTGTTATGACTGTTTGTATTTGTTATACCTCCAACCGTAGGCATGATTTCCATCATTTTCTCCATTACTTCTTGATTCTTCAAAATGACATTCTCCATAATATCTTGATTCTTCAAAAGCATTTTTATTAATAATTCCTTGTCTATTTCAACAATATCTGTATTTTTTTCATTGGATTCATTGATTGCTTCTTTCTTTTTTTCTACAAAATTACATTCCTTTTTATGAACTGACAACCCTTGTCGATATTTATATTTTTTTCCACACAAACACCTATATTCTGTTGCGTTTTTTGTGTCATTACTTGTCATTGTTTTATGTTTTATAGTAGTCAAATGTCTAGTATAATCATGTTTATTAGAGCATATAAAGTTACATAAATTACAAGAAAATTTTAGAAGTTTTCCTTGAGGCGTATTGTCATCATTCGTCATTATTTTACTCATATAATATCGTTACATAAAAAACTCCTAAATCCTTTCGCATATAAATATATAAAATACGAAAATTTTCCAATAACAAATTAATAATTATTTTTTTTGTATTCTTACCATTATGCTCTAAACCGTTTTTTTCACCTTTTTTCTATACCTATTTCCAGAAATAGAAAATACACACAAAAAAGGCATGTTGAATTCTGAAAAGCCAAATGACTTTTGAAAAAAAAAGTTAGAAGTGATTTACCTACATTCATCCTTTGCACACCCGTTTTTTTGGTCTATTTTATTTCCCTACATATGTAGGCAATCACCTACATACCCCTACATACTGTCATTATTTTTGGTCATATTTGAATTGTCATGTAGGCAACCCTACCTACATGAAAATCATCTAAAAAGATGTCCAAAATTCCTGAAATCCATTTTTGTGGATATACGTTTATGAGATTTGGAGGATAAATATTAAGATGAAAATTTATTTTGTATTCGTTCTAAAATATCATTCGTATAAATACCACTCGGTTTATAGTTTTTCGTCGAATTATAATCTTTATCCTTGTCTTTTACTTTTGCGTTGGAATTATTAACCGGATTATTGAATAATGATTCATTTACATCAGCTACTTTATTACCATTTTCAATCGTAGGTGTTTTATCTACAGGATTTCCATAACCATCTATTACAGAACCAGTTTGTTTTTTGTATTCTTGACGTACATATCCAGGTACCCAATGAGCCCAGCTAATGAATATGAGATTAGGATGAGTGTACCGTACAACTAGATCATTTTCCCGTAGTTTACTCAAAATATAACCAGTACATTCAGTTACATCATAACGTGATACCCCAATCATAACTTCTGGTATTAAATACCAAATAAATTGTTCCTTACCTCTATTATTATTTGAGGTCAACTTGATTTTATTATGAATACGGTTTAATATTTTATTATATAATGTTAATTTACCTTCGGCAATTTCTCTCTTCTTTTCAAACAAATCATCTAAATTAATTTTGTCCATCAAGTCTTTCTCATCAGACAGTGTAAATATATTCATACTATCCTTTTTATAGAAAAAAATATAGTATGAAATACGTTTTTATATTTTTTATATTTTTTATATTTTTATATGATTATATAATAATAGTAATGTCTGATAAAAACGATACTTGGTTAGATATTATATTAGGTAGTATCTTGATAGTGAAAGTGGTATGGATTACATCTATATTTAGCCATTTTATTAGTAAAAAGTTTTTTCACAATAAGTATGAAAATATGATTGTGAGGATAATGGATATGACGTATAATATATCCACACTATTTATAGGGATTTTAATGATATATTTATATAATCACCTAACAAGTGCTAAAGTGTGTATTAGTGGAAGCGCGAAAACATACTTATACAGTTTTGGCTTAATAGCATGTATCGGGGTTATCCAGAAAATGTTTCATAAATATTATTTTGCCCATATTGAGGATATTGAGAATTATATCAATTCGTCTATGTAAAATACGTATAAAACGTTACTGTTATGTAAAATACATATAAAAACTTTGCCATATTTATATGTATACTTATGATTAAACACATTGTTATTAACGGTGGAGGTCCCACTGGATTATTATGTTATGGTGCATTAAAATATTTGTTTGAAAATGAATTTATTCATATAGATAATATTCAATCTATTTATGGAACATCTGCTGGAGCAATTATAGCAGCACTCATATTATTAAAGTATGATTGGAATACGTTGGATGATTATCTATTAAAGCGTCCGTGGGGCAAAGTATTTAAACTAGAACCGGATCATTTCTTTGAAATGTATACTAGCAAAGGACTTTTTCAATTTGATTTAGTAACAGAATTATTAAAGCCTTTGTTAACAGCAAAGGATTTAACAGAAGATATTACTCTAAAGGAATTTTACGAATTCAATAAAATTGATTTTCATTGTTTTACGGTGGAAATGAATTCTTTTCAAAAAATAGATTTGAGTCATAAATCCCATCCCGAATTATCATTACTTAAGGCATTGAATATGAGCAGTGCTGTACCTATATTATTTAAACCAATTATTGATGAGGATAAGTGTTACGTAGATGGTAGTTTATTAGATAATTATCCGATTGATGAATGTATTTCTAGTCAAAAATGTGAACATGATGAGATATTGGGTATTAAGAATGTATGGACGTCTAATGATGAAGACGTCATACATAATGATATGAATATATTACAATATTTACAATCTTCATTAGGCCAACTTATCAACCATATTCAATTGAGACATACTAGTATATTAACACCAATACAATATGAATTGAAATGTCTATGTGACAAAGATTTAGCAGACTATTCGAAATGGTTTGAATATATGACAGATGGAACGAAAATGAAGGAATTAATAGATGAAGGTAAAAAATATGCCGAGTTATTTTCAAATTATGAAAGGGAATTAGGACAAAGTGCTATTTAAAAATTCCTTCAAATTTTCTAAGGTTGGTTTTGCGTCATACTCGATAACTTGATTACCTTTCACAAGTTTAATAGTAGGATATCCATCTACCTTGTATTTATCTGCCATATCTGGGTTTTCTTCACCATTAATTTGGACAAAATTGAGTTTATAACCATTATAAGTTGATCCACCATATTCTGCCTTTAACTCATCCCAAATAGGAATTGCTTTTTTACTATGTGGACACCAATCTACTGTAAAAAATAACAATTCTGCTTCTTGTGATTCACCTACAGCATCTTCTTGTCGATACTCGCTATTTGGAATAAAATTTTTATCTACCATAGGAGTAACATAAGTATAATAGAGATAAATAGCAATAACGATAAAGAAAATTATCACTGCCATTATCATCCAAAATCGTGTACTTGTTATTAAATCATATGCACCTGATTGTATCTGTTCTAACATCTTATATAATTTTTATATATAAAATGTTCTTTTTAACAACGAATTATAATGCATCAAATTATGATAATATTTATTTGAAAAACTCGCAAAACAAATATATAATCAATCCTAATACGGATAATGAAAATATAGAATTTAACAGGAAATTATTTCTAACTATTGCTAAACTAGAATTTGTAAATAAATTTTCTATATTAAATAATGATTTGGAAGATATGATATTCATATATAGCGAATATGATAGAATAAATATTACTAATATGCGAACAAGTATATTTGTAAACCCATTTGTTTGTAATGGACCTAGTAAAAAAACGAATATTAAGAGAATAGCTGACGCGTTTAGATAGAATGTTGTTTTTGTATTATCACAAAACCCTTGATATATTTTTTGATAAGATTCGCTCATTTATAATATGCGTGTAAAGTTTTTTCTCTAAATAATATAACAATATGAAATCGCAAAAAAATGCGAAATCGCGAAAAAATGCGAAATCGCGAAAAAATAAAACAATCAAAAGAGTATTTTCTAAGAAAGATTTCAGTGATGGAGACGGTATGCTTGTTAGCGTATGGGGTCCAGCTCAATGGCATTTCTTACATACAATGAGTTTCAACTATCCAGTTAAACCTACCGGTAACGACAAAAAATATTATAGAGACTATATGTTGAACTTGGTAAATATATTGCCATGTAAACATTGTAGAGTGAATCTAAAAAATAATTACAAAGTATTCCCACTTACAATGGAATGTATGAAAAATAGAAATAATTTTTCAAGATATGTATACCACCTACATGAACGGATTAACAAGAATTTAGGTAAAGAGTCAGGTTTATCATATTGTGATGTGAGAGAAAGGTATGAACATTTTAGAGCAAGATGTGTAGAGGAACCGGCGAAAAAATTCAATTTCAAGAGAACTCGTAAAAATAGTAAGGAAATCGGTTGTACAGAACCACTTTACGGAAAAAAAGCAAAGTGTATTATTAAAATTGTACCTAAAGATGAGAGATGTAACACATTTCAAATAGATGAAAAATGTAAAAAGAAAAGGGGCTTACAGTAATGTAAGTAACAACCCCAAATAATATTATTTTACACATAAAATGATAACAAATGTTTGAAATAATATTATTTACATACCGAATTGGCTAAAATCTGCTGTTACAGGGCGAGGAAGATAATTATCATTAGAACTATTATAATTAGGGACCTTTTTACATTCAAATGCTGGCTCGGGACAGCGTGCACATGGAGGGCATGGTTGACATTTTTCTTGTGTGGGACATGCAGCAGATTGAGGACAGGCAGGGCAAACTGGTGGGACAATCTCTGATTTTAAAATATACATGTCGTGTTGACCGGGAGGAATATCACTACCATGAATACCTTCAGGTAAAGCACTAGAAGGAGAATTATCATGGTCCTCACTAGCATCTTGTTGGTTTGACATACCTTCGCGAACGAGACCGCCTAAACACCCGCAAAATACTAAAGATAATAATAAAATTATAAATAAATGGATCTTTTGAAACTTCATTCTATATTATACTTTAAGAAAAATTAAAAATTGAATATAATTAAATCATTCGTAATAACGAATAAAATAGCAAACAGTAGTGTTATATTATATGCCGCGAACCAAACCAGAACCATTAACACGATTTTACAAAGAAGATAGTGATTTGTTGGAAATAGGTATAGATGAGGCTGGAAGAGGACCATTATTTGGAAGAGTTTATACAGCGGCGGTAATATTACCTAAAGATGATGTATTTGAATATGACAAAATGAAAGATAGTAAGAAATTCAGTAGTCATAAAAAAATTATGGAAGTGGCTGAACATATAAAGGAGCATGCTTTGGCTTGGAGTGTTACCTATAATGATGAAACGGTAGTTGATAAAATCAATATTAGACAATCTGTACTAACTAGTATGCATAATAGTATAAAAGGCGTGATTGATACAACTAGTAATAGCGATAACAAGGAATATTTCCTGTTAGTGGATGGAAATGATTTCAAACCATATATGCGATTTGACCAAGTAAATGAGATATTATTACCCGTAAAGCATGTATGTATTGAGAGTGGTGATAATAAATATTGTGCTATTGCGGCTGCTTCTATATTAGCCAAAACAGAACGTGATAAATATATACTAGATTTGTGTGACGAATATCCCGAATTAAAAGAGAGGTATGGTATTGATAAAAATAAGGGATATGGTACAAAGTTACATCTAGATGGTATTAAAGAATACGGAATCAGTAAATGGCACCGCAAAACGTATGGAATATGTAAAAGTTACTGTTGAATATTCAATAATCGTAATTACTTACCATTTATCCTCACATAAATATTTGTAATATTCTTCACAGAAATGGTCACTTGGACTATAGCATTTAAAAATGGAATAATCCCACCAACTATATGAATAATTGTATAAAAACGATGCTGTATTATTTCTTTCCAATCGAATATTATTACCAACATGATAATATAAAATGGATGGAAATGCTGTTACTATATCATTATTATTTGTTATTCTATAATGGTCTAAATTGGATTTTGCGTCAAATGTTTTTTTCCAATCATAATTACCAACTCGTGGACTGGCGAAAGATACTACAGTAATGTTTTGTTTGATTTCATTAGATAGCATATAACCATATAATGTTGATAAAGCACCACCTAAGCTGTGTCCGGTAACAAATATATGATAATCAGGGTATGTTTCTAATAATGCCTTTATTTTTCTTGTTATTACGTCATGATTTTTATTCTTTGTTAATTGCTCATAAAATCCTCTATGGACGTAGACATTTTTTTCCTGGTTTATACAAGTTTTTAAAAATTTTAAATCATAATACCAGTCGTACATTGACTCACTGCCTCTAAATACTATAGTTATTCTCTTGTTTTTTTCTGATAGAGTAATACCTACTTGTAGATCACTATCACAATCGTTTATAAATTCGATTATTTTACCATCACTTGAATGTTCCCTTAAATGTGTTATTGCTTGTTGCTTTATTAAGGGTAATGTACAATCATCGCCTATTTTACACCTAGACGCAAAGTTTTCTATAGAATCGTTTGGGACACACTCAACTGTTTTACCATAATCATAAATCAACATTGTTACACTTAATAAATCTAATACATCATTATGTAATATTCCATTATTATTGTCATATTCTGTAGATATATCTACTTCTGTTGTTACATATTCACCGCTAATAGATACGGGTTCAGTATATGTATTATCCATTATATTATAAAGGTTAGAATAAAAATTGAAGTATAAAATAAAAATTAGTATTATGAAACAAAATATATATAATGAAGGTGCTAATTTTTGATACCGAGACTACTGGCCTTCCTACAGAGAGAAATCCTAGTATTTATGAGACACAAAAATGGCCTCATGTTATTCAGTTATCTTATATCGTTTATGACAGTGAAACAAACGATATAATTACGGTGGAAGATGATTACATCCACATTAGTGATGATGTTGTTATTGAACCTGGTAGTCAACAAATTCATAATATTTCCAGAGAAATGTTAATTGAGAAGGGTATCACTATTCAAGACGCGTTGGAGAAATTTAATAAATTTTCTAGCTCATCCGATTTACTAGTAGCACATAATGTCTCATTTGATAAGCGAATGATATTTGTAGAAGGTATTAGAAATAAAATTAAAATGAACGTAGACGATACCTATTGTACGATGAAAAATAGCGTAGAATTATGTAAAATTGAAAGGACATGGCCTAGTGGAGACGTATATTTTAAATACCCTACCCTGAGTGAATTACACAATAAACTATTTAATAAAATACCAAAAAACACACATAATGCTCTGATTGATATTTTACTATGTATGAGATGTTTTGTAAAAATAGAATTAAATACTGACATTTGTCGCGAGAATAGAACGATTAGGTTAATGATGCGTGAGGCATATTAAGCTGAACACATTTCACAAATTTCTGGCTCACTAGTTGTATATATTGTATTTTTTCCTTGATTTTCCAACGAATCTTTATTTTTCTCAGGTTCAATTGTAAATTGTTGAGCTTGATGTTTTGCCTTGCGTCTTAAATAATACATACCAGTTTTTAGACCAGCCTTCCAAGAATAAAAATGCATAGATGTCAATGTTTTATAAGTCGGTTCTTCTAACCATAAATTGAGACTTTGACTTTGACAAATAAACGCACCACGGTCTTTCGCCATATCAATCAAATGTTTCATAGGAATTTCCCATACAATCTTGTATTTTTCTTTGATAAAATTAGGTATACAATCAATTTGTTGAATACTCCCATTATTTGCTATAATAGTATTTTTCAATTCATCATTCCATAATTGTAAATCAATCAATTCACGCATGAGATATTTATTAACAACGATAAATTCTCCAGCCATCGTCCGTCTCGTATAAATATTACTAGTAAATGGTTCAAAGCATTCATTATTGCCCAAAATTTGTGCCGTGCTTGCTGTAGGCATAGGGGCTACCGAAAGTGAATTTCGAATACCGTATTGAATAATATTTTTACGTAAAGCAGTCCAGTCATATCTAGTGGACGGTGTTACATTCCACATGTCAAATTGAAATATGCCTTGTGACATAGGTGAACCTTCAAAAGTACTGTAAGCCCCACAAAATGATTTATCACTGATTTCTTGTTCATATTCGCAATTAAAATTATGTAATATACCATTGTGTTTTATTACGTTACATCTTTCCCTAGAAATTTCCATGGATTGTTCCAAAGAAGCATGATATATGGTTTCAAATATCAATATATTAACTTTCTTCGCATCGTCGCTATGAAATGGAATACCCATTAGGGCAAAAGTATCAGCCAATCCTTGAACACCTATACCAATTGGGCGATGACGCATATTGCTTCTCCTAGTTTTTTCGGTAGGATAAAAATTAATATCAATAACCTTATCTAGATTATCCGCGATAACTTTTGTCACGTTGTGTAATTTAATATAGTCAAAAGTGTTGTCCTCTTTCACAAACATAGAAAGCCCGATACTCGCCAAATTACACACGGCTGTCTCTTTTTCATCACTATATTCTATAATTTCGGTACAAAGATTGGATGATTTTATCGTACCGATATTTTTCTGGTTTGATTTTTCATTTGCGGCATCTTTATAGAGTAAATAGGGTGTTCCTGTCTCCATTTGGCTGTCAAGTATCTTAAACCATAAATCTCTTGCCTGGACTGTTTTTCTACCCTTTCCTTCTTTTTCATATTTTGTGTATAATTCCACAAATGAATCACCATATACATCAGCTAAACCTGGACACTCGTCTGGACACATTAAAGTCCATTCACCATTGGTTTCTACACGTTTCATAAACAAATCCGGAATCCAAAGAGCATAAAACAAGTCACGAGCTTTCATTTCCTCATCGCCGTGATTTTTCTTGAGTTCAAGAAAATCGTCTATATCTGGGTGCCATGGCTCTAGGTAAATAGCGAAACTTCCTGCTCTTTTTCCTGACTGATTTACATAGCGAGCAGTAGCATTATATACCTTGAGCATTGGTACTAGTCCGTCCGTTTTACCATTTGTACCGCGAATATGGCTACCTGACGCACGAATATTATGAATATGCGTACCGATACCACCTGAATATTTGGAAATTTGAGCACAATCAGCCAATGTATTATAGATACCTGTAATACTATCATCCTCTAGAGCCAGTAAATAACATGAACTCAATTGTTGGTTTGGTGTACCAGCATTAAAAAGAGTAGGTGTAGCATGAGTGAAATATTTTTGCGACATTAAATCATACGTGGTTCTTACTTTTTCCATATCATTGCCATGTATACTAACAGCAACACGCATCCATAAATATTGTGAACGTTCAACTACTGATGAGCCAATTTTTGTCAAATATGATTTTTCCAATGTTTTAAATCCAAAATATTCAATTAAATAGTCGCGTTCATGAATAATCATCTTGTCCAATTCATCCTTATTTTTCTCCACTATAGCAAAGAAATCTTTATTAACTAGTGGATAATGTTTGCCATGTACATCCTTGAATAGATATAGTTTCTTCATAACCGAGAAAAAGGAACTATTAGTATTTTTATGATGATTAGAAACAATTAATCTGCCTGCCAATGTATTGTAATCCGGGTGTTGAATACTTAGAGACGCACATTGTTCAGCACATAGTACGTCTATTTTTGTAGTAGGAATCCCATCGTATAATTGATCTATGACTTTCATAACAAATGTAGTATAATTCAACTTAATACCACATTCTTGACCAATACTCTTGACGCGTTTCAATATTTTATCAAAACCGATATTTTCAAATTTACCATTTCGTTTCTGTACTCTCATTTCTTGTTCTGGGTTATTCAGCATAATACTTAGGTATACATACAGTTATTATACTAATTTTAAATCGTTTCCAGACAAAATATAATTTAACCATATGTAGATAAAATATAATGTCAATACTTTATATATGGCGTTTATAGATAAAAAAATATTTTTAATTTTAGCATTTTTATTTGCATTATTAAGTATTTTCGTTTTTGGAACTACTCATGAAGGTTTTGCGAATTTAACACCAGGAACATTTCCTATTAGTGTAGACGTACCCATATTACATGAATATCCGTTCAAAAAACATATGGGTGTGTCAAATAATACATATGCCGTTAATTCGACATATTACCCTATTTTCGGTTCTTCATATGGACAATTCACAAATAATGTACGTTATTGGAAAACGCCAAATAATGGCCAATGTTCACCTGCTGAATTTTGCGGGGGATTATACGATGATAAAAAAATAGATGAACCTAAAACACCCAAACAAATTCCATTTTCTTCACATGATGTAAGAGTTAATTATTATGGTTCACACAATATGGAGTGCCCAAGTAAGTAATGATATAGAATAATTATGTATTTTACATAATACCACCACTAATATCTTCTATTAATTCACATTTAGTGTCAATATAAATAATTTGATTTTGTAAAGAACTTGTATTTATGAAACAAGTATTAGGTGGTATAGTGTTATTTGTCTCTACTATCGTCGTATTTGAACGGGGTTTACGTGTTTGTTTTTTTGGAAGACGATGCTCATGGCCAGTATCACGTTCTTTTTCAATGATTGTCCAAACAGCTTCAATCTTAGATTTCGCATTTTCAAACCATAATTTATTTCGCAATACCAATATACAACTAAACTCGTCTAACCACCAATAAATATCTTTAACCCATGTCAATCCAGAATTTCGTTCCATAATATCATCGTACCAAATTTCAGATTCCTCCTTTGATATATGTAAAGGCATATATTCATACAACGGTTTTCCATCTTTCATAAAATAAATCATTATCCCTTTTAACTGGTCTTCTTGAGTATAAGTAAACGTACCATCATTTGTAAAATCTTCCTCCGAATCATATTCTTTAAAAGCAGTTTCTAAGAAATCACATTCATTTAAATTACAAGTTTCCATCTGTAATTGCATTTGAATCCAATAATCTTCTTTGGGAACTCCGGTAATTTCTCTCGTAGTTGGATTTTTTATTTCCAGCATTCGCCCATAACGTTGAGATGTTGGGTCAACATTGATTCCATCAGGAGATGCTCCCAAAAACTTGTATGTATCGTGTTGAATACATCCATAATCTTTCACTTTTGTGTCGTACATATATTCATATAGCAGGATTGAAACATCTTCATATTTGTTTCCATGATGCATTGGAGTGGATGTATTCACATTATCATATTTAGAAACATCCAAAATCTTACACTTTTCTACGATTAACTGATTAATGGCTGATTGTGATTTAAATACTTTCCATGCGGAACTAGCAGTAATTAAATTGTGGCGAAATTTATACCATTCGCTAGTTCGTTGGTCAGGTTGTGGCTTATTTTCAATATCCCTGATTTTTTTAGCCATATTTTTAATATTCGGTTCAATGCGAATGAAACTATCAGGGTACGACCTTAAAGGATAATATTTTATAAAATAATATTTATGACAATTTACATAAATAGTATCTAATTCTTCGTTTAATTGAACAATTTGTTTTTCACTACAGATTTCTTTTAAAATCAATAACATATTTGTGAATACGTAATCTTTTAAATTCAATTCAAACTTTGGACAACTATATCCAAGAGGATCTCCTTCAATGAAATTATCTATTAAATTACCCATACAAAGTTCTATTTCATCTTTATTTTTCGTAGTAAACAAACTATTCCATTGAAATAAATTTATAATATTTTTTAATTCTGGTAATTGACATCCAGACAACATGTTTTGTTTTATTACAATATAATAATAATTATTATTTATATCAATTTTATCTTTTTATGCTGCGGTTGTTTCATTTACATTTGCCTCTACATCTACATCTGTGGGTTTCATCTCTCTATTTTTCTTAGGGGCTAGTGAATTTAAAGTGGACTGTCTTTTCTCACATCTTTTTAAAGTGAATTTTTTACTTGAAGTGCTATACGTAAGTGACGGAATTTCTATAATTTTACCAGTATCCTTATCATATATTACCTCCTTAGCTTTAATAAGACGCTTTCTATCAAGATTTGTATGGAGGAATAACGCTAGTAAATCTTTATTAGTATGATTGTTATCTTCACAGTATGATTCACTAAATTCGTTAAATTTAGTCAGTTTTGTAGTCTTATCTAATTTGGGCCATGCTTCATTGGAACTATTTTTCTTTTCACCTGCTAAAAAATTATCTAGATTTGAGATGTTTTCAACTGTTTCTTTTACTTCATCAGCCTTGCCAGTAAGAAGCATCGATTTATATTTAATAGTTCTTAATTCAATACATTCATTACTCATTCTTATACTAATATAAAACGATAAGTTTATATTATTTTAAAATAGTATAAATAAATAAATATATCATAAAGGTTTTATGAAGACGATTGAAATTATTGGTAAACGAAACATAGATAAATTACGCGATATAAAAACCCCAGAACGAAGTATTAGTAAAAAATGGCAAATAGACAACTCTTATTTTATTCATTCATGTCAAATTTCCCTGATTAATAATTTATATTTAGAGGATAATGTAAATGTAAAGTATCTAACAGGTAGTACAGATCCAGAAATAAATGTAAAAACAATAACGAAGAGAGAAATCAATAATAAAATAAATGGATATAAAAATCAAGATGTTCGAAATAGTGTGTTGGATACATTAAATATTATTTCTCTCGAGCAAACGATAGAAAAGCTTACCGTGAGTAAATTAACGTGCTACTACTGTAGAGATAAGTGTCTATTGTTATATAAAGATACATTGTCAAAAAAGCAATGGACTCTTGATAGAATAGTTAATGATAAAGGACATAATCATGATAATGTCGTTATATGTTGCTTGGAATGTAATGTTAAACGAGGTGACATGGATAGTGAACGATTTAAACGTGGTAAACAAATTAAATTTGTTAGAAAGTTATTTTAAAAATAATGAGTAAAATTATACGATGAATGATTTTTCAGGTCAACCGCCGATATTTTTTAAATGGTCTCCATCAGATAATGACCAATTGTATGAAAAAAGTAGGTTGGAAGATAAACATAAATCTATTGGTGCAGATGTTATGGAAACAATTTTACAAGAAGGTCCTAATTTTATAAATAATAATGACGGTGGATTTATTGGTGATGGTATGATGAATCATGAGCAAGGCAGTGAAAGGTTTAACGAAACAAAAAGAGAAAATAACTTTGAAAAAATGAATCAACGAGAAATGGTAGCACAAACTAGTCAAAATCCCTTTTTATCATCTAATTATTTAGAAGATTTACAGGTTCAGGAATCATTTTTAACTCCACAAAATTCGAATAGCGAAAACAAGTATTCGAATAGCGAAAACAAGTATTCTAACTAGTAAAGTATTTAAACACGTGACCTAGTATTCATATAATAAATGTCAAAAAATTATAGTACTCAAAATGATTTATTATTAAATAATTTGCTTAATTTTTATAATAGTAATACGTCTACATCTACATCTACATCTAGTGATAATAATACTACCGGTGACAGTGTGAATAATGATGCCATTAACAAATGTGAATTCACCAACATGGATAGAATGTTACGCGTCATTAATGGACAGTCTAGAATATCTTTGCGAATAATTGATTGGTTTGCTACAAATTATGCTAAGAAATATTATACTGTTTACCAAATTCAAGATACTACCAATCGGTTTAAAGTTTATAATGATTATAAGCTGAAACTAAAGGCATATTCAAAGAAAAGATTTGACCCATTTTGTAGATGGGACCGTATTACAGTACCGTACAAAGACGGTGTTCATATCCAAACTACTATAGGTCAATTGAATTTTTTTAAATGGGCGATTGAAAATAGTGTAATTGATTATGTAGAACAAAATTATGATTCGATTGAAAAAGATATGAATTGTCGTAATAGCAGTGCTAAAAATAAATTAGTTGATAATAAAACTAACAAGACGAGAAAGAAGCGGGAAGAATTATCAGTTTCTGCGTCAAGAAGCATTAAAAGAGAAAAAGTAGAGATTGTAGTAAAGTTTGATTAGAAAACACTATTTGATGCCGTTAATATTTAAATATTTAATAATATTCTAAATTAGATATTTAATAATATGGGAAATCAGTCTTCATCTATCCGTCAATTAAATTTTGAAGATATACAAGAAGCAATAAAAAATAGGGAAAAATATGTTATTATTAATACATTATCTAGCAATAATCAATCATGTTTATTACCAAATACAATTGATTTAACGCAAGAAGAAATCATGGTCAATCAATTATTGTCATCTAATAAGGATAAATGTATCGTTATTTATGGAAAAAATGTAAGTGATACATCAATTTATGACAAATATGAACAATTGTTAAAATTAGGATTTAATAATGTCTATATCTATCCAGGTGGAATGTTTGAATGGTTATGTTTACAAGATATTTATAGTAACGACCTGTTTCCAACAACAAAAAAAGAACTGGACATCTTAAAATATAAATCCGTTTCAAAATTTAATACTTTTTATTTGACCAATCATTGAAATGTTCTAATCCAATATATCAAAACTTTATTCTGTATTTAAGCAACCATTTGGTCCAGCGTGAGCCAGTTGATTTTCTTGAAATCTAGGGGAACAACCTGGACATGGTACATTATCTGGATTAGTAACATATATTTCTCTTGTCATCCAGCTATCAATAGTATCAATCCATTGTTCACGAATACCAACATTTTCTTCTTTTCGTGTATCAACATTCGCTTCAATTGTGAGTTTATTTTTACTATTTTTTAACCACTCTTCGTGATAATCGTGACACTTTTGTAAATATTCAATAGGAATCGTTTCACCTTCACGGGCACGAAGTGCTACTCGTTCAGCACACACATTCGGTTCTGCTCTAACGTAAATAATACCGCCCAAATTCATATCGTCCAAAAACTCGTCAAACCATTGATTATAAATTTGATATTCATCATGTTCAATCATACCATCATCAAATAACATTTTCGCAAAAACATTTCTGTCGGTTTGTACAGAGCGTTCGCTAATAATAATACGGAATTTATTTTCCTTCACTTTTTTTCTAAGAAGATGAAGACGCGAAATATAAGCCATCATTTGGAAGCGAAATGCATACTTTTTTGTATCTTTATATAAATTGGTCAAAATAGGGGTTTTCTCAGCATCAACAATTTTCGTCCAATCATCAACCGGTTCAGGAACAAAACAAATATCAGTTCTATCACTATAATGTGTTTGTAAATCTGCGTATAAGGTAGATTTACCAGAGCCAATGTTGCCATCGATGCTTATAATAACCGGGCCACTCATTTGTATAAATTAGGTAGAATATATTTATATAATTATCGTTAATAAATATATCAATTTTATTGATAATTAAGTTAACTGTAAATCTCTAGATTTTACAAGACCTTCTAATTAAAATTGAATTAAATAAACACTGATATATTACTAATAATCAAGTTAAGACACAATGGATCTAAATCAACAAAAGCTTACTAAAACGGAATGGGATACTACCGAAATCCCTATCTCGCAAGAGGAACGAGAAATTTTAAAATTAATCATCACTGGATATAGTGATGTGAATTATATATACAATAAAAATATGTCAATTGTTAATTATTTAAAATTGGACCCAAACGATGGTGTAAACCATTATTTATACAATCAACATTTCTCACCAATGATGCGTGAATTAATGACTACATATGATTTTGAATTTCAAAGTAATATTCAAATAAAACTTCAACGTTTAGTTTCCATTGAAAAAATGAAATTGGAACATTTAAGTAAAACGCTTCAAGATTGTGGGGATAAGATATTCGAATTCTATCTACTACAACTAGCAAAGCAAGTAATGAAGTACTTTTACAAAGATAATATGAAAAAATTCAATAAAAATTATTACACCTTGTTTCACTTGATGAAATTAAAGATAACCAATGTGAATCCATATGTGAGTGAATTTATTATTGCTGTATTGGATGAATATAAAGAAGAACTAACTATAGAAAAATTATTCTTACAATGTAATGATTTAATAGAAAAAAATGATGAATTAGTCAAATATAAAGATTACCAGTTGTACGAACATCAAAAAGAATTATTTACTATCGCAAAAAATCCCAATCCAAAATTGGTATTATACATTGCTCCTACGGGAACCGGAAAGACGATGAGTCCTCTAGGATTATCTGAAACAAAACGCGTCATATTTGTTTGTGCAGCTAGACACGTTGGTTTAGCTCTAGCAAAATCCGCTATATCTATGGGTAAGAAAATTGCCTTTGCGTTTGGATGTAATGATGTAACCGATATTCGTCTTCACTATTTCTCAGCAAAAGATTATGTAAAGCATAATAAGAGTGGTAAGGACATTAAGTATCGTGATGGTAGTAAAAAGGTGGATAATTCCAACGGAGAGAATGTAGAGATTATGATTTGTGATATCAAGTCTTATGTGTGTGCCATGTATTATATGAACGCGTTTAATGAAAAGGAGGACATGATTATGTATTGGGATGAACCGACCATTACAATGGATTACGAAGAACATGAATTTCACGGGTATATAGCCGATGTTTGGCAAAAGAATATCATTCCTAATATTATTCTATCATCAGCTACCTTACCTCATCAAGAGGATTTACAAGAGACGATTGCCGATTTCACATCCAGGTTTGAAAATAGTATGGTACATAATATTGTGAGTCATGATTGTAACAAGTCCATTCCCTTATTAAATTCTAAAAGCGAAGTAGAAATGCCGCATTTAAAATATGGCGAATATAGTAAATTACAAGAAAGTGTTGCTCATTGTAAGAAATATCTGACATTGCTACGTTACTTTGACTTGGGTGAAATTGTCAAGTTTATTTACTACATGGATAACATGAAATTAATTCATGAAGATAGACATCAAATATCAGTGAAATATGATGATTTAAGTGAATTAACCATGAACAACATGAAAATTCATTATTTAGAATTGCTTGGTCGTATTCGTCAAGAAGAATGGGAACAAATTTATACACACTTTCAGTCGGTGAGAGTGGCGAAATACGAGTCAAATATTCACGTTGCTACGACCGACGCACATACATTGACCGATGGACCTACTATATTCTTGGCTGACGATGTAGAGAAGATTTCCAAATTTATCCTACAAAGTATAAAAATTCCTGAACAAGTAATCAATGATATGATGGAAGCTATTGATTATAATGATAAAATTTTGGGTGTTTTAAAGCAAAAGGAACAGAAACTAGAAGATAGTCTGGGTAAAGAAATAGAGAAGGAACGCAAAATGGCTAAGGAACAGATTACGCCTGAACAGAAAAAACTGCGAGGAGAAATAGATGGTCTTTATAAACTGGTCAAGACTATTGCTTTGAGTGAGCTATTTGTTCCCAATAAATTGGAGCATTTAAGGCACTGGATACAAAAAAAGACGATTGACCGCGAATATTCTTGTAAAATTGAACCAAATGATGTAGAACGAATTATGCTTATGGAAGTAAAAAGTAGTTGGAAAATATTGCTTTTAATGGGTATAGGTGTTTTCACAAACAATCATGATAATAATTATACTGAAATTATGAAACAATTGGCCACACAGCAGAAATTATACATGGTTGTTGCTTCGTCTGATTATATTTATGGGACAAATTATCAATTCTGTCACGGATATATTAGTAAGGACCTAAATAATATGACGCAGGAGAAGACAATTCAAGCTTTAGGTCGTATTGGAAGAAATCAATTAGGTAAAGATTATAGTATTCGTTTTAGAGACGATAGTTTAATAGAGAAAATATTTGTTGATGTGGAAGAAAGACCCGAAGTGGAAAACATGAATAAATTGTTTAATACACCTATCTAAAAACATATCAATATAATATAATTACAAATGGATGAACTGGTCTTTAGTACATGGATAGTAATCAATCAAATATATGAAACTGTAATTGATGTTGTAGTCGTCACCTACAATTTTTTCTACGATTATAGTGAATTTTGTGTTGATCATAATATGGTATAAATACAAAATTTGTAATAAAATTGAAATTATAAAATAAGAATAATATTATTTTATAATAACTATAACAATCCAGATGAATCTATTTCCCAATCACCAAATCCAAAATAATACTAATACATTGAGGGAATCCAGCAACAATGTATTAACACTTGAAACATATACAAAAGAAGCAGAAATTATTACAGAACATATACAGTTCGATACGTTGATAAACGTTAATGATTATGATATGGCTGATAAATTAACCTTCTTGATAGATAATAGAAACACGTCACCTGAAATTATGGATATATATAAGAATCTTGTTTATTCTTTTGAACAATTCGACTTAATGTACGCCAATAAATTTATCGATTTGAAACAATTTATATTGGAACGTATGATGACACCTGAGGAAAAAAACACATTAATCATGGATAATGATGGTAATTATATGTTAGTTGTAATGCCTATGTTAGAAAGATCGCAACGCCGTGGAATATATACATCAATAGAAAATGAAGAATTATATACTTTAATGTTATCTATTAAAAATAGTATGAAAAATATACGTCACTATGAAAATAGATTTTCAAGACAAATAAATATGAATAATACTGATTATGAGAATAAATCTACACACTCCGTTCTAATGTAAAAACAAAGATTTGATACGTAACCTAAAATGGCACTAATCGCATACACTTTTTCCAATACATGAAATAAATACTATAGCTGTTACTAGTATGATTACAATAATAAAAACGCCTAATACATCAACCATGTTATTTTTTATATATTATTGAATACTAATCTTTATATGTTATGAGAAACAATCATATTTTATAGTCGAATTTAATCTTGATTTTCCCTCTAAGAATGGTTTGTTTACAATTATACACCTTTGAAGATTTAAAATAATATATGATAATTATAATATGCCTAATAAAAATAGTAGTGGAGAGATTATCTTTAAGGATTATCCTGAATTTAGACCTAATTTAACACCGAGAGAAATGTTTCAATTAGGCAGTTTTGGAGGAACATATTGGAGACCTATATACTCATCTGTAACGAATAAAAAATATAAAAACCAACATTTATATTATCCGAAATCTTGGTGGAAAGGAATACCAGAGGATTGGCTAACAAGAGACTGGGACGACTATGATAAATCCATTAATAAGTACAATGTCAAAGTAGGAACAACTTTGGAATTTTGGGAGGAAAAGAAATGGATAACAAAAAATCATCCCTATGGTTGGGTTCAATGGTATTGTGATTTTTATCAAGGAAAACGAGGCCCTGATGACGAATGGCAAATAAGTAGATGGACCAAAACAGCTGGACCGAAAAGTAGATTCAGAAAATGGTTAATCAATATGATTAATGATAAAAAGGCAAAATACAATGATTATGAAGTTAGTCCTAAAATACGACAAACTTTACAACATTGGGGATACGAATTAACCAGTAAGGATTGTAAGAAATGTAAATAAAATATTTTATATTATTTACACCCTTAGTAATTTAAAACGGAACAAACTAATTTGATAATAAAATTGAAACGACTTAAATAGTTTGTTCCGTTTTAAATTACTAAGGGTGTAAATATAGTTATACACAAAAATGAATCTTACGGAGCAAGAAAAAAATGTAGAAATGGAGAAAAATGTTCTCCGGCTTATCAGGAAGAATTTTAAAACGACATCAGTTTGTGTAAGGGAGTATTTTAAAGATGCTAATATTGACGATGTAACAGATATCGTTTTGAGAGTTTTACCAGACACAACCTTTATAGCTAGCCAGACATTCGAGTCGTTCGACGAAGCCTTAGAATGGTCTGAACGGAATAGCTTTAATCAAAAATGTATTCTATATGCGTGGGAAGGATATGGTCAACCAAATAGAAGTGCTTGTTATAAGAAACAGATGGAATACTGGAAAAAAGACCATAGGTTTACAAAATTTGGACGCTCGACAAATCTTAAAGTTCGCTTCTACGATTACAGAAAAAAATTTAGTGAAGCGGTTCATACAGTTACTCTATGGATTTTCTAAACAAAAGCTATAAAATAATAATACATAGTAGGACATTTAAAAATGTGATATAATATATATGTTGGTAAATTTAGACAGAAAACAAACATCGAAACGAAGGCGAACGCCAAAACGAACGCCAAAACGAAAACGAACATTAAAAAGAAAACGAACGCCAAAACGAAAGCGTACAACGAAACGAACGCCAAAACGACTTCGTGGTGGAGATAAGCTTAGTGGTTCTGAATCTGAATGCTCCCTCAATATGAACCCTATGAATACTACAGGACAAAAAATGACTGATAAAGATTGTGTATTATTAATAACAATCCATGGTGGTATAAGTCCTGACCTTGAAAAGATTGACCCAAAAGACAATAAATACAAAACCATAGATACAGATTGGGACCCAACAATTGATATAGGCACGTTGGATATTTCAGACGAAGTTAAAGTGAATAAGTTAAATATAGCGGGACCTCACGTATCGAACTTCACTAGCGCGGAAATCATGCGAAAATATGCCGACTCATTAGGGGAACTTATGGGATTTACGTGTAAAGGTCCATACTGGTTTAAGTCAAATCCTACGGGGGCAAAGGTCAACATTAAACCTAAATTGGATACAATGAATGAATTTAATTTAGAGGATTTCAAAAATCGAGTAAAGCAGTTCCAACCCCGAGAACGTCATTGGAACGATATTCATTGGTGGACCCGATTTCGTCTAGGCCACAAATTAAGTCTGAAAACTCAAGACGCATTACATGAGTATCTGGAACAAGCAGAATCAGCATATCGTATGTATGATATCAATTCCGAAACAGAAACAATAAATAAGAGTTTTTTTCTTTCAAGTGATGTCGTGAAGAAGAACCGAACCACATGTTGCGATTATCACTGGGATATGATGATATTTGATGATAAAGGTAATGGTACGAGTATTATTGATGATATGATGGAGAAGGGATATTCTGACGCGGAATTAGCGAAAGATAGTACTTTTAAAACAACACTAGAAAAAATTATCAATTATACTCATATAGAATTGGGAAAAACCAATATAAAAATGATAGACGCAACATGTAATAATATAAGTGGTTTTAATGATGAAAAATACAAGACAAGTGAAGAATATCATAAAAATGAGAGCAACAGATTGAAACAAAGGGAAACGATTAAGGATTTGAACTTAGCTTATGGTGGAAAATAGACAAATAGTGAAATATGTTGTAAAACCAACGAGCGTAGATGGTATTTAGACATTTTACCACACCCCAACCTTGAACCTATTTTTATGGGATTTGTCCCATTTTAATTATCTAAGCTATAAAATAATAATT
>Ga0209302_10000190_pt1 | contig 38465 bp, 34 predicted proteins | sample ArcOceMetagenome_2_FD_187445 | JGI IMG/M metagenome (GOLD analysis project Ga0209302, IMG submission 187445) | Marine eukaryotic phytoplankton communities from Arctic Ocean - Arctic Ocean ARC135M Metagenome (SPAdes) (version 2) | ecosystem: Environmental > Aquatic > Marine > Oceanic | place...
AGAATTGTGCTAATAAACGGCCCACTGTGTATTCCTAGCTTTTCTTTTTACTTTGTGCTAATAAACGGCCCACTGTGTATTCCTAGCTTTTCTTTTTACTTTCTAGCTGTAAGGAAAAAAGAAGATATTATTATTTGCTAGTAACAAGAAAAAAGAGAAAACTGTAAAAGAAGTAAAAGTGTTTCATCTACTTAGCTCAATAGTGGTTTCCTTTTTTTCAGAATAGAAGTGTCTACTAAAGGTATTTCATCTGTTGTGTTTATTCCTAGCTTTTCTTTTTACTAATTAGAATTGTGCTAATAAACGGCCCACTGTGTGTTCCTAGCTTTTCTTTTTACTTTGTGCTAATAAACGGCCCAATAAGCAAGCTTACAAAAAGCTAGAAATAAATGTGCCAAAAAGTAAACTCAGGGCAAAGCTTCTACAACTTTAGTATTAGAAAAGTATTAGAAAGCCTTTTTAGTTAGAAGTGAGATTTGAACTCACACTATTGGTTTTAGAAACCAATGTTCTACCATTCAAACTATTCTTCCAAAAGCTCTAAAGCCCTGTGGAGCTTTGTGACTTTATTATTTGACGCTCAAATAATAAGGAAGTTCAATAATAAAATACCCAATAGATATCTTTATCATGAACGTATTTGAACATCTTTTTATCAATGACTTGAAAGGAGCAAGCCCGGAACTTTTCTTGGCTTGGATCTCATTAGCCCTTCTTGGCTATGGGGTTTTTTATAGCACGGCTAGACAAAAAAAATACCCTATCCTTGCTGGAAACTTAAGTAGATTAACCTGCCTTAGTTTATTTTTTAGTTTTCTTTTACTTGTGAATAGTCCAATTCACCAAATGGTGCTTTTTCATAACTGTTATATTGTAGATCCTTTAAGTCAATTTCTAAAATGTTTTCTTCTTTTGAGCGCCTTGGCTTCTTTATTGATTTCTATAGATTATATGAAGAAAGAAGGGCAAAATGCTTTTGAACCTATTGTACTAGTGCTTTTATCTACTTTGAGTATACTTTTCTTAGTTTCATCTTATGATCTTCTTAGTATATATCTGGCTATTGAGCTTCAAAGTTTGTCTTTTTACGTGTTAGCGGCTTCAAAACGCGATTGCGCTTATTCTACAGAAGCGGGGTTAAAATATTTTTTATTAGGTGCTTTTTCTTCAGGAATTCTTCTCTTTGGATGTTCCATGATCTATGGATTTACTGGAAGTATTCATTTTGAAGAGCTAGGATTAATGTTTACTGGGTCTGGTCAAGTTTCGATTTGGAATACTAGTGGTATTCTTTTGGGTATTCTTTTCTTAGCTGTAGGGTTTCTCTTTAAATTGAGTGCTGTTCCTTTTCACATGTGGGCTCCAGATGTTTATGAAGGGTCTCCCTCTTCCATGACAGCTTTTTTTCTGATCACGCCAAAGATGGCCATTATGGGAGTTTTTATTCGCTTATTCCTGTATAGTTTTTACGAGTTTTTGTTTGCCTGGCAATCTTTGATTCTTTTGTCGAGTATGGCCTCCATGGTTTTGGCTTGCTTTGCTGGAATTGCTCAAACTAGAATAAAACGTCTTCTTGTGTATAGTGCAATTGGGCATGTAGGTTACATATTACTTGGCTTTGCTTGTGGTAGTGTAGAAGGGCTTCAAGCCCTCTTAATTTATTTGGTTGTTTATTTGGTGATAACCCTCAATATGTTTACTGGGCTTCTTTGCCTGAGATTACCTTTTTATTCTTCCCATGGACGCTCTTTACGTTATATCGGAGATCTTCATCAATTAGTGGGCAGTAATCCTTTGCTCAGCCTGACTCTTTGTGTGAACTTATTCTCGATTGCAGGGATCCCTCCTTTAGCCGGGTTTTGTAGTAAATTTTACTTGTTTTTTGCAGCTTTGAGTTCTGCGTTATACCTTCCTGCCCTTCTTGGAGTGATTACAAGCGTAATTAGTTGTTTTTATTATCTACGCTTGATTAAAATTTTAACTTTTGAAAAGCCTGATAGTTGGATTCATTATCCCCCGATGGACAAAGAAAAAGCTTTTGTTTTAGGAATTACTTCTTTCTTTATTCTTTTTTTTTTTCTTTATCCGAGCCCTCTTTTCATAGCTTGTCATCAAGTAGCAGCTTCGATTTTAGTCTAAAATAAAGAAAGTTTTGTCTAAAGCCACAGAACTTTGTGAAAAGCTTTAGAAAAACTTAAGTTCAAGTAAAAAACAAAACCTCTTATTCTCTTTATTTTGTTTTTTAAGGTCTTGTACAAAGCTTTAGAAAGCTTAGAACAAAGGTTTAAAAAAGTTTTGTATAAAACTTTTCGTTTTTGTAGACTTTGTAGAAAGTTTTTCCTAGTTCTTTTAGGTTTAGTTATTAGCCGTTTATTAGCATAAAGCTCTTAACAAGCTTTATTTTGGTCTTTTAAGCCTTTTTAAGAGGCTTTACATTTCAAATCATAACTATGATTGCCCCAAACCTTTTTTTGCTTAAAAAGGGTGTTTAAGACACAAAGCTTTATCATAAAGTGTTAACTTTGTATAGAATTTAAGTTTGATAGATTTTCCTAGCTTTTTGTAAGTTTGCTTATTGGGCTGTTTATTAGCATAAAGCTCTTATTTACTTGGCTAAAGGTTTATTTGAGGAAAAGTTAGATCTGCTTTAGACTTTAAAGAAGTTCATCAAAAGAATTAGTTTCTACAGTTTTGTAAAGGGAAAGTGGCTTTTGTAATAAATACTTTAAAGCTTTGAAAGAAGGTTTATGAATAAAATGAAAAAGGTGTTATTCGATTTAGGCTTTTTAGATGTAAAGGTACATCAAAATTTTTGTAAAAAGAATTCATTTGGTTAACTAAGACTTTATAAAAGAGTATAAGCTTTCTTTCAAAACTGATGAAGCTTTTTAAAGCCTTGAAAAAAAAATATATCAATGTATCTATTTCTTTTGTGTCTTCCTTGTTTAGGAAGCCTTTTTGCCGGGTTTGGCGGCCGTTTTTTGGGTTCTCGTGGAGCAGGTGTTTTTTCTTCTACTTGTGTAGGACTTGCTGCTATTCTTTCTTGGGTGGCTTTTTACGAAGTTGGGCTGGGTGGGAGTCCTTGCTATATTAAAATGGCGCCTTGGTTTCATAGTGAGTTATTTGATGCTTCTTGGGGTTTCCTTTTTGATAGTTTAACAGTAGTAATGTTAATCACTGTTAATACAGCCAGTACTTGTATTCACTTGTATTCCATTTCTTATATGGGAGAAGATCCACACTTACCTCGTTTCATATCTTATTTGAGTATTTTTACATTTTTTATGCTTGTCTTAGTGACTGCAGATAATTATGTGCAAATGTTTTTAGGTTGGGAAGGTATTGGCTTAGCTTCTTATCTCCTGATTAATTTTTGGGTGACACGTTTACAAGCAAATAAAGCAGCTTTAAAAGCGATGCTAGTAAATAAGATTGGAGACTTTGGTTTGGCCTTAGGTATCTTAAGTATTTTTCAGTTAACTAAAAGCGTAGATTACGCCACAGTTTTTGCTTGTACTCCTTATTTGGTAGAGACTCCTCTTTATTTTTTCCAGCAAGCTTGTGACGGGTTGACTCTGATTGGGTTTTTCCTTTTTCTTGGCGTAGTTGGAAAATCCTCTCAGATTGGGCTTCATACCTGGCTACCGGACGCAATGGAAGGACCCACCCCAGTGTCAGCACTTATTCATGCAGCTACTCTGGTTACCGCGGGTGTTTTTTTAATGGCCCGTTCTTCACCTTTATTAGAGTATGCTCCGAATGCTCTTCATTTAATTGCACTTACTGGAGGAATGACTTGTTTTCTTGCAGCCTCGACAGGGCTCCTACAAAATGATCTCAAACGAGTAATTGCTTACTCTACCTGTAGTCAGCTGGGGTACATGGTTTTTGCCTGTGGTCTTTCTAGTTATGCTGTTAGTATGTTTCATCTAATGAATCATGCTTTCTTTAAAGCTCTTCTTTTTCTAAGTGCGGGTGTTCTTATTCATGCTTTATCTGATGAACAAGATATACGTAAAATGGGAGGATTGGCTCGACTTTTACCCTATACTTATGTAATGATCCTTATTGGTTCACTCTCTTTAGCTGGCTTTCCTTTTTTAACAGGATTTTTTTCCAAAGATGTTATTTTAGAAATGGCTTATGCTAACTATAGTGTAACAGGGAATTTTGCTTATTGGCTGGGAGCTCTTTCTGTTTTTTGTACCTCCTACTATTCTTTCCGTTTATTAGGCTTAGCTTTTTTAGCTCCAACAAATGCTTATAAATCTTCTATAAAGAAAGCTCATGATGCTCCTTTCTTATTGGGGGCCCCTTTACTTCCTTTAGTGCTGGGAAGCCTTTTTTTGGGCTACTTAGGAAAAGAAGCTATGATTGGTGGGGGAAGCCCTTTTTGGGGGAACGCTCTTTTTCTTTTACCTCAAAATGCTTTAGCCTTGGAAGCAGAATTTATTCCACAAGAAATTAAATTACTTCCTTTTGTTCTTACTCTAAGTGGAGCTCTTCTTGCTTATGTAGTCACTATTCTTTGGACACCTTTTTTTTATCAGATGAAAATAAGTGAAACAGGAAGAACTCTTTATTTATTTTTGAATAAGCGTTGGTTATTTGATAAAGTCTATAACGAATTTGTAGCCAAACCTATGATGGTCTTTGGTTATGAAGTTTCTTTCAAAAGTATTGATAAAGGACTTTTAGAAAGGGTTGGTCCTTATGGACTGACAGAAAGTATGCAAAAACTTGTGAGTGAGCTTCGTTATTTCCAATCCGGCTATATTTACCATTACGCGCTAGTTATGCTTCTTGGCCTTACTTTTATGATTAGTTTTCTAGGATTTCCTATACTTGTCAATTATTGGGTAGATAGTCGACTTTATCCCCTTCTGTTTTTAAGTCTGGGTTTTCTTCATTTTTTTCCGGTCCTTTCAGGAAAAGTAAAAAACTAATTTCAAAATGCTAAAGCTTTGCAAAAGACTTGATTAAAGTTTTGCAAAGCTTTAGCGTTTTTCTATTAATTTTTTACTTTAGGACTTTACTACAATAAAACTTTAATTCTTAGTGGCTAGATAGTTTAATAGGTAAAACAGTGGGCTCATAATCCGCATTTCTCAGTTCAATTCTGGTTCTAGCCATAAGAACTTTAAAGCTTTGTTACAACTTGACAAGCTTTACGGTTGGATAACATAACGGTAATGTATTGGATTGCAAATCCTGTAATGACGGTTCGAGTCCGTCTTCAACCTTAATGTTTTCTAGAAAAAACAGAAGTAATTAATACATGTTCTTTTTATAATTTTGTTCGAAACTTTTCAAAATTTTGTACTTTTGGGAGAATAGTTTGAATGGTAGAACATTGGTCTCCAAAACCAATAGTGTGAGTTCGAATCTCACTTTTCCTGTTTCTAGAAATGTCTTTTTAAAGTTACAAGGCTTTCTTTGAAGAAGCAAGCATTTGTTTTTTGTAGAAGAAAGGCAGAAAAAACCTTTTGATTTTTTTCCCTTCACAAAGCGATAATTTTGTTGCTTTCGAAAAGGCTTTAAGGAAGAAAGCTTTTCTATAAAAAGAAAAAGCCAAAAGCCGAATGATCTGAAAAGATCTTGTCCGGTTTCTTAGACAAAACCATAAATACTCTAGAGTGTGAAGCTTTATGACTTGATTGTAAGCTTTTCTTTTTTTATTTTTTGATCTTCTTTCTTATTACTGCCCATGCTTTTTTAATGATTTTTTTTATGGTAATGCCTACACTAATTGGTGGTTTCGGAAATTGGTTTGTGCCGATTATGATTGGAGCGCCGGATATGGCTTTCCCACGTTTAAATAATATTAGTTTTTGGTTGCTCCCGCCCTCTCTTCTTCTTCTTTTGAGTTCAGCTCTTGTTGAAGTTGGAGCAGGTACAGGATGGACAGTTTATCCACCACTGAGTAGTATTGCGTCCCATTCAGGAGGTTCAGTAGATTTAGCTATTTTTAGTTTACATTTATCTGGTCTCAGTTCTCTTCTAGGAGCTATTAACTTTATTACCACTATTTTGAATATGCGTGGGCCAGGAATGAGCATACATCGCCTTCCACTTTTTGTGTGGTCGGTTTTTATTACAGCTTTTTTACTTTTACTCTCTTTACCCGTTTTAGCTGGGGCTATCACAATGGGGCGACAATGCGGCGTTAAATTCTCCTATATCATTCTGGATGTATGATGGGGCCCTCTTCTGCGTGGAGGTACTGGCTAATCGCCAAAACCTTCAGTACAGCTGTCAGAAGTTGGGCTGGTGTTTATGGTTAGGATAACAAAACTGATACTTTGCAAGGGTGTGATCAATGGCCACACGGAAGATGAACATCTGAAGTCCTGCAGCGAATACTTGGAGCCGCATTATGTCCCAATATTATCCAGCGCGCAGTAAACCTACCCGCAGAGAGCGGAGTCAAGCAAGGCAGTGACCTAAAGACACATTATAAACAGGAACTAACGTAACTTTGGATATGCCGGAACTCACTGTGTGATCACATGAACCGGTAGAAGCGAGATTAGAGTAATGTACTACGAAATAAAAGAAAATCAAAAATGAAACTTCTATTACTTCCCGATGTATGTAAAGAATCTCAGTTGTGGCGGGCGAGGAATGAAGCTGCAAAGCTGTTCTCGTCATTTGAAAAGAAATTGAGCAAAACCTCCCTTTCGGTAAGGGAAACCTTTACGGAAGAGGGGATTTCGTATGCTCTCACACATTATTACGATCATCTTAATCAGTGTAAAACCTACCCGGGTAGCAAACGCAAGTTTATGTCTCATAGGGGACTATATAAGCTTCTTTCTAACCCAAATTTTTTACTTGTAGTGTATGGAAAACTCAGGGAGAGAGGTGTTAAAGCCCCTGGTGTCGACGATACACTAACCCAGAACGTTACTTTGGGAGGACTCCGGAAGCTTGCACTTGAACTTCAAGGACATAATTACGTACCCTCAGTGACAAAAAGGGTCTACATTCCCAAACAAGACGGCTCTAACAGGCCACTGGGTATCGCTTCCACCCGTGATAAAATTGTACAACTTGGAATTAAAATGATCCTGGACCCATTATACGAAGGGATATTTAAGAAATCCTCATTTGGGTTTCGCACAGGTTTGAGCTGCCATTCTGCTCTTAAAACAATTGACCTACGATGGAAGAGAATCACCTGGTTCGTTGAAGCGGATCTCGTCAAAGCATTTGACAGAATTCACCACGGAGTCCTCCGACGGGAACTAAACCGCGTGGTCGACGATAAAGCTATGATTAATATTATCGCCAAGCAAGTAAGAGTAGGGTACATTGACTTTAGCAATCTAAGTAACAGCAAAATGGAAAGTACCATCGGAACCCCTCAAGGGTCGGTACTAAGTCCTCTTTTATGTAATATTTACCTACATCCTCTAGATGAGTTTATGGAAGAATTTATTCTACCTAAATGGAACCATCCAAGAGTGGATAAAGTGAGTGAAGCTTACAAAGAAGCGGGTAGGTGGACGAATAACGACTGGGAACCTATTGCTGATGACATTAAAAAATTAGCTCCCGGTGTTAAGTCTAAGGAGATTCGAAGCTCTCTTCATGAGATCCGAAAAGTCGACCGAGTTACAAGAGATATACCTTACTACGCAGAGGATCCGAACCACTGTCGAACTTATTACTGCCGTTATGCAGACGATTTTCTTGTCGGGCATGTAGGTAATAAAAAGAACGCTTGGTTGATTCTTAAACAGATCGCTGCGTTCGTAGAGCAACATTTAAATATGAAACTCCACGAAAAGAAATCAGGGGTGAAACATCATGAAAATGGTGTAATCTTCTTGGGATACCACCTACACGGTCGTTACGAAGCAAAAATCCAATACAATAAAGCAACGGGCCAACGTACCCGTTCGAATTGGATTAAGTTTGGGATCCCAGTCGAAAGGCTGTTTAAGCGCTATGCTGAAAAAGGATTCTTCCAGAAAGCTAAGAAAGGTAATCAGGATAAGCATGTTGCAAGAAGACTAGATAAGTGGATTTTTTTGCCTTCGGACCTGGATGTTATCAGGCGGTACAACGCTGTTGCTTCAGGACTAGCGCAGTACTATGCAGGCTCAAGATTTCCAAGTGCTCTTAACGAGTTCTGGTCAGTACTTAAAAGGTCCTTGGCACTAACCTTAGCCCACAGACATAAGGATAGAACTGCGAAATCTGCCCTTATAAAATGGGGCGTCGATTTGTGCATCCCAAATCCTAAAGGGAAACCTGTCTGCTGGCAACGTCCCGTAATTGAAGGAGGTAAGTGGAAAACAGGAAAAGCAACACAAGGGGAGATCGCCAGTGTCCTTGAATGGTTTCCAGAGGGTAAGTATTTACCAAAAACCCTGTCTCACGTGTTAGCTGCTAACGACCTTTCTTGCTCAATCCCAAATTGTCTAAACAAAGCAGAAGCATGGCATCATGTCAAACACCGCAAAAGATATAAGGTAAGCGGTGTTGCTAAGCTAGCCTTAGACCTTTCCGGGAAACAAATTCCAGTGTGTAAACTGCATCACGTATCGATCCATTCGGCTAAATACGACGGACCTTCATTGCGAAAAGTCCCTGGATTCACTATAGATTCAGTTTCGGACATGCTCAATACGAAGGACTCAATATAAAAGATTTACCAAATTGTTCAAAGAAGCCATAATGGAACGCGGAGTGCTGGGAAACTAGCTCGCTCCGTGTGGAATAGCGCTCGTTGATGAAATTGCATTGCAATTTAGTTGGCGTTCGAACTATTATTTGCTTACCGATCGTAACTTCAATACTTCTTTCTTTGACCCAGCAGGTGGCGGAGACCCAATTCTTTTCCAACATTTGTTCTGGTTCTTTGGGCATCCTGAAGTTTATATTCTAATTTTACCTGCCTTTGGTATTGTTAGTCATATTGTAAGTAGTTTTTCAGGGAAGCCGGTTTTTGGTTATCTCGGGATGGTTTACGCTATGCTTTCAATTGGTATTTTAGGTTTTATTGTTTGGGCTCACCACATGTTCGTGGTAGGTTTAGATATTGATACTCGTGCTTATTTTACAGCAGCAACGATGATCATTGCAGTTCCTACTGGAATTAAAATTTTTAGCTGGATTGCTACCATGTGGGGAGGTTCCATTGTACTAAGAACCCCTATGCTTTTTTCTATTGGGTTTATTTTTCTGTTTACGCTTGGAGGGTTAACTGGGATTATTCTCTCTAACTCAGGCTTAGACATTGCATTGCATGACACGTACTATGTGGTTGCCCATTTCCATTACGTTCTTAGTATGGGTGCGGTATTTGCAATGTTCGCAGGATTTTACTACTGGATTGGTAAAATTACTGGATTACAGTATCCAGAAACTTTAGGACAGATTCATTTTTGGATTACTTTTATTGGAGTGAACTTGACTTTTTTTCCTATGCATTTTCTAGGTTTAGCAGGAATGCCACGTCGAATTCCTGATTATCCCGATGCTTATGCAGGATGGAACGCTATTTGTAGTTATGGTTCTTACCTTTCTGTGCTAGGAGCCCTTCTGTTTTTTTTCATTGTTTTCCTTACTTTGACTGGAAACGAGGAGTGTGAGCCGAATCCTTGGTCTTTTCAGAAAGACAAAGACAGTGCTGATACTCTGGAGTGGTTACTTCCTAGTCCACCGGCTTTTCATACTTTTGAAGAAATTCCTTCTATTAAGGAAAAGTCTGTTACAAAGCTTTAGTCAAGTCCTAACCTTGGGATCCTTTTATAATGATTAAGCACTATTCTTTGTTATAACGTATTAGGGATAGAAGCAAACTTTTTTTTAAGAGATTACCATGTCGGCTTTTACGCAACGATGGCTCTTCTCGACCAATCATAAGGATATTGGAACCCTTTATTTAATTTTTGGGGGTTTCAGTGGGGTTTTGGGGACAGTGATGTCGATACTAATTCGAATGGAATTAGCTCAACCCGGAAACCAGATTTTAGCTGGAAATCACCAGCTTTATAACGGAGTGAAAAAAGAGAGTTTTCTTTGGAGAAACTGGATTTGAATACTTTACAAAGTTTTACTAATGTTTTTAGCTTTAAGATTTTAGGCTAAGAATTTACAAAACTTTGTAAAGTTTTACTGTTGTCTTTAGCTTTGTAAGGTCGTTAGATTAAGGTGGAAGCACCCACGACTTTAGAGCTTTAAGGATTGACTATAGATAATCACCACAAGACCTTCCCTTTCTTCTTTTTTACAAAAAAAATAAAATGAGGATGACGAACTTGATACTTCAAAATGTAGACTCAAAGCTTTAGGGCTTTATACTTTTGTGTTTCTTCGTTGTGAACCACTAAAGAACCTTTTAACCAAAGACACAAAGTTTTCAAAAGCTTTGTGTCTTTTCTTGTCTAAAGTTATAAATAGTTTGCTTTGTAAAGCCTTATAAAGTGTTGCAAAGCTTTAAAACGATTTTAGTATTTTTTGGGAAAGTGGCCGAGTGGTTGATGGCGGTTGACTGTAAATCAATTGCGTAAGCAACGCAGGTTCGAATCCTGCTTTTCCCATTTGAAGAAAGCCTAGAAATTTTATGCCACAATTAGACTCCCCTTCCCATCTTCCCCAATACTTAGGGTTTATTTGCCTTTTTTGGCCTTTTCACATGATTCTTGCTTGGCGTGTTTTACCACTCGCCAGCCAGCTTTTTGAATTCCGTGCCAAAATGGGTATGGAGAAAGAAAAGACTCAACTTTGGCCTTTTCACATGTTTTATCTTACATTAGCTAATGGGCTTACAGAAGCAAAACTTGCGAAAGATTATCAACTTTCCAAGAAACATTTTCAAAACCTTTCTGAGGAAACAGGGATTTGGATAAAGACTGCAGCAAAGGATCAGATCAACGAAAAGAATTATGGAACAATTCAACAAACATATATTCAAAGTTTAGGCGAGCAAAGCATGGATCACTTGCAAAATATCCAGCAACTCGAAGCTCTAGTTGGGCCTTTCCTTGCAAACTCTGATGAGAAAAAGAGCCAATTTCAGTTCAAAATGATTGCACGCCAAGAGGCTTTCGACCTCTTCCTCCTTGAGCAATTAAAGGAAGTGGATTCTTTGTCTCTTTAATAAGATGACTTTTCCCAGTCAAGTATTTACTAAATACTTTACCTCAAGTTTTGTCACTTTATCATTAATCTTCAAGCGGTTTTAAAGCTTTACATCGTTTTTAAAGTTTGACAAAGCTTTGAAAAGTTTTGTAAGATTTTACTGATTTTTTTAAAATTGTAAGCCTACAAAGTTTTATACTTTGCCTCCGGAAAAGAAGGAGGATTCAAGCTTCAAAGCTTTTCAAAGCTTTGTGACTTTAGAAACAGCCAATTATGCCCACATTTAATTCTTTTAATAAAATCTCTTTCCCTCAGGGAGTAGCTACTCTCCTTACACTTTCTTTTTTACAGTGGACTGGTATTACTGCTTTTTTGGCTGCGGATGAAGAGTTTTTGGTCGTTTTCTGCACCTTTTTTTTTATTTATCAAACATGGGAGATCTTAACAAGTAGCATACAAGAATTTGTAGCTCATCGTTCCAAAGTGATTGCTGGGAATCTAAAACAAATGCCCAGCCTTATGATTCAAGTCTATACTCAAAAAAAAAAGCAAAGAGAGTTATTAGTAAATCATCAGTACACGAGCCTAGCCTTTACCCATTTACTTTTGCACCTAATGGAAGAACTTAGTGAGGAGAGAGACTTATCGGGATTAGAGCTAGATGTTCTACAAGTCAACGAACACCTTACTACTTTGGTTATGAGCAAAAAGAAAGCAGGATTACAATCTTCTATTGCTCTTGGGTTTCGAGCAAGTCTTCTAGAGGCTTTTTATAAACGACCTTTACAAAATAGTCGACAGCTTGTTTTTGAATCTCTTGTTCAGCTAGGCACAAAAGCTTAAACGAATTTTAGACAACGTCTTGCAAAGTCTTAGTATAAGCTTAATTATATTTGAAAAGTTTAGTGCTAAAGTTTTGTAAAGCTTTAGTAACGACTTATAAGATAGGGGACCGCCCCCTAAAGTATTTACCAAAGTAAAAACAAAGGCCTAAAGTTATACATTAGTTAAGCTTTAGTGGCATTTAGGCGGCGTCCATTGCTTAATTGGTAAAAGTGACAGACTGTGAACCTGTTGATATGGGTTCAATTCCCATTGGACGCCCTAGGAACAAAGCTTTTTGAAGCCTTGTGTAAAGTATTTACTAAATATGTATAAGGCTTTGTTTTCAATAAGGCGTTAAAGAGAACTAAGACTTTAATACAGCTTCGTACGAAAGGATGGATGTCTGAGCGGTTTAAGGTATCAGTCTTGAAAACTGAAGTACGCAAGTACCGTGGGTTCGAATCCCGCTTCATCCGAATAAAAGAGCTATAAGGCTAACCCTTTTTTGGTGCTTTTTTTAAAAAAACAATAGAAATATGAACTCAAGCCCAATGGGACCGTCTCTAAAAGCTGTGGGGAAAACCTTTCATGAAAAAATTGCTGCTTTAGGTCAGAGTTTTCAATTAGAAGCGGCAAGCCCTTTTCAATATGGTTTTCAAGACCCAGCTACCCCGATTATGCAGGCATTGATCGATCTTCATCATGATATCTTTTCTCTTCTTGTTTTTGTTCTTCTCTTTGTAGTGTGGTTCTTATTGCGTACAGTTTATATTTTTCATCACTCCAAAAATCCTGTGCCAGCTAAAATTATTCATGGGACTGTAATTGAAATTGCTTGGACAGTAGCTCCTACATTGATTTTAATGTTAATTGCACTTCCTTCCTTTGCTTTACTTTATTCTACTGAAGAATTAGTAGACCCTGCTATTACTTTGAAAGCCATTGGCCACCAATGGTATTGGACTTATGAATATTCGGATTATAGCGATAGTGACGAGACTTCTATTGTTTATGATAGCTATATGATTCCTGAAGACGATTTACAATTAGGACAACTTCGTCTTCTTGAAGTAGATAATCGTGTGGTTCTTCCAATTCAAACCCATGTTCGTGTAATCATAACCTCTGCGGATGTTTTACATAGTTGGGCAGTTCCTTCACTAGGGATTAAGTGTGATGCTGTCCCAGGACGACTAAACCAAGCTTCTCTATTTTTAAAAAGAGAAGGCGTTTTTTATGGGCAATGCAGTGAACTTTGTGGAGCAAACCATGGATTTATGCCTATTGTTGTGGAGGGAGTTCCATTAGAAGACTATAGTCAATGGATTTCTACAAAAATGGAAGAATTGTAGACTTAAAGCTTTGCAAAAGACTTGATTAAATTCTTGTGACTTGTAAAATTTTACAAGTCACAAAAAACTATACTCCTATTTTACAAGCTATAAAACTTTACAAAGCTTTAGAAAAATTTATGTAGTACATTAAAAAAAGGCTAAGGCACAAAGCTTTCTAAAGCTTTGTTAATATATTTAAAGGTCAAAGCAAAGACACCAGTTCAAAAACATAAAGCTTTGTAAAGTTTTGTAGTTTTGTCTGGTAAAAAAAAGAAATTTATATGAGTACTGGCGTACAAAAACATCCTTTTCATTTAGTGGATCCAAGCCCTTGGCCACTTTTTACTTCGGTAGGCGCTTTTATGACTACTTTTGGCGGGGTAATATATTTTCATGGTTTTCTAGGAGGAGAACTCCTCCTCTCTTTTGGATTTCTCATGATTCTTTATGCAATGTTTGTTTGGTGGCGTGATGTCATTCGTGAAGCTACTTTTCAAGGGCATCACACTTGGGCTGTGCAAGATGGCTTACGTATAGGTATGATTTTATTTATTGTATCAGAAGTCATGTTTTTTATGGCTTTTTTTTGGGCTTTTTTTCATTCAAGTTTGGCCCCAACCGTGGACATCGGAGCTGTCTGGCCACCAAAAGGAATCGAGGTACTCAATCCTTGGGAAGTGCCTTTTTTAAACACTGTTCTTTTATTAACTTCTGGAGCTTCTCTTACTTATGCTCACCATGCGATTGTAGCTGGATTACGAAGTCAAGCTTTACTGGGTTTAGTTCTTACCCTAATTTTGGCCATTTTCTTTACAGGCTTTCAAGTTTTAGAATATCTGGAAGCCCCCTTTAGTATTTCGGATAGTATCTACGGGTCTTGTTTTTACATGGCTACGGGATTTCACGGATTACACGTATTTATCGGAAGCTGTTTTTTATTCATTTGCTTAGTCCGTTTATATAAGCATCATTTTACTAAAATACATCATTTTGGTTTTGAAGCTGCTGCTTGGTATTGGCATTTTGTCGATGTAGTCTGGCTTTTTTTATTTGTAACCATTTATTGGTGGGGAGGACTTTAATGTCAAAAGCTTTCTAAGGCTTTGCAACAACTTGTAAGACTTTAGAAAGCTTTATAGCTTTGCTCAAATCACAAAGCTTTTCGCAAAGCTTTAGATGTGTGTAATGCTGTTCACTTGGTGAAATGGTAGACACGAAAGACTTAAAATCTTTTCCTTCTGGGGTATCGGTTCAATTCCGATAGTGAACAAGTTTCTGTACTCTTTGCATAAAGTATTGTGTAAAGTCTTAATTGTACAAAACTTTAGATAAAAGACTTCTCCAGCAAGAGAGAAGTTTTGTTTAAAGGCTTAAAAAAAGGTTTTCTCTTCTTAATAGAAAAAATAATTTTAATATGAATACAAACAGTCCAAGTCCGAGCGAACTATCACAATTATTAGAAAAGAGAATAACTCAATACTATTCGAGCTTAGATCTACGTATTGTAGGGCGCGTTCTTAGTGTAGGTGATGGTATTGCCCGTGTTCATGGACTGACTACTGTACAAGCTGGAGAAATGGTGCAGTTCGCATCAGGACTTAAAGGGATGGCCCTTAATTTAGAAAATGACAATGTAGGTGTAGTTGTTTTCGGTAATGACACACAAATTAAAGAGGGAGATATTGTTAAAAGAACAGGAACTATTGTAGATGTACCAGTTGGTAAAGGTTTACTTGGTCGAGTGGTCGATGCTTTAGGAACCCCTATTGATGGGAAAGGACCTCTTTCAGACGTTACCTCTAGTCGTGTGGAAGTCAAAGCTCCAGGGATTATTAGTCGTAAATCCGTGCACGAGCCTATGCAAACCGGAATTAAAGCTGTGGATAGTCTTGTTCCCATTGGTCGAGGACAACGAGAATTGATTATTGGAGATCGTCAAACAGGGAAGACGGCAATTGCAATTGACACGATTTTAAACCAGAAAGATGTGCATAAAAATGGCGAAGAGAAAGATAAACTCTATTGTGTTTATGTTGCAGTTGGTCAAAAGCGTTCTACTGTAGCTCAGCTGGTTAAAATTCTAGCTGATAACGATGCTTTATCTTATAGTATCATTGTAGCGGCAACAGCTTCTGACCCTGCACCTCTCCAATTCTTAGCCCCTTATTCTGGTTGTGCGATGGGAGAGTATTTTCGAGACAACGGTATGCACGCTTTAATCGTATACGATGATTTAAGTAAACAATCTGTGGCTTATCGTCAAATGTCGCTTTTATTACGACGTCCACCAGGTCGTGAAGCTTTCCCGGGAGATGTTTTTTATTTACATTCGCGATTACTTGAACGAGCAGCTAAGATGTCAGACGAAGCGGGTGGAGGTTCTTTAACAGCTCTTCCTGTCATTGAAACACAAGCAGGTGATGTTTCGGCTTATATTCCGACTAATGTAATTTCCATTACTGATGGTCAAATTTTTTTAGAGACCGAACTTTTTTATAAAGGGATTCGACCGGCTATTAATGTAGGATTATCGGTAAGTCGTGTAGGTTCTGCAGCTCAATTAAAAGCGATGAAGCAAGTAGCAGGATCGTTAAAATTAGAGCTTGCTCAATATCGTGAAGTAGCGGCTTTTGCACAATTTGGATCTGACTTAGATGCGGCTACCCAGTATCTATTAAATCGTGGGGCGCGTCTGACTGAGATGTTAAAGCAAGGTCAGTATGTTCCTATGCCTATTGAGAAGCAAGTGCTTATTGTTTTTGCTGCTACAAAAGGATTTTTAGATAAATTAGACCTAGAAAGTATCGGGCCTTTCGAAAGACTTTTACTCGGAAATGTAGCACCAGGGCTTTTAAATACTATCAAAGTTGAAAAAGCAATTTCTGAAGCTACTTCAGAAGCTTTAACAACTTACATTAAGGCAATGCTTCTAGAGAGAACTAATCTCCTTTAGTAAAATTATGTAAAGCTTTGTACAAAGCTTTACAACGCTTTTAACTCAACAAAAAATTAAACTGTTATAAACAAGACCTCTACTGACAAAAAAGGTTATTCTCAAGCCCTAAAGTTTTACAACGACTTTAAAAAGCTTTAGGGTTTGAGCTTTTAATCTTCGGAGTCATGAATGTTTTTCATCTATAATGGGAAAATAGCTTAGTTGGTTAGAGCACCAGCCTGTCACGCTGGAGGTCGCGGGTTCAATTCCCGTTTTTCCCGTTTTCGAAGGATATAAAGCTTTATAAAGTTTTATGGCCCCTTTCAAACTTTAGAGGTAGGTTCTAGATTTCTCAAATAAGACTTTTAATTATTTTCCTTAATAGCTCAGGGGTTAGAGCGGATGACTGTTAATCATCAGGTCGTTGGTTCAAATCCAACTTGGGGAGTAAAGTTACAAAGCTTTAAAAAATTTTAGGCTTAAATCACTATTGCCTATGATTTCTTTTGTAATGGCATCTCTTATTATTATGCTCATCGTTACAATTAATAACAACTTTCCTTTTGGGTAAAAAAAGAATAATAGATGACTGAGTTTTTCCCTGTTTTTCTTTTCCTATCTTTTAGTATTCTTCTTTCTCTGCTCATTCTAGGTCTTTCTTTCGTTTTTTCCGTACAGAAACCAGACCCTGAAAAACTTTCAGCTTACGAATGCGGTTTTGATCCTTTTGACGATGCGCGGAGTCGATTCGAAGTACGTTTTTATCTGGTTGCTATTCTTTTCATTATTTTTGACCTTGAAGTTACTTTTTTATTTCCTTGGGCAGTAGTCTTAAAAGATATTCATTTCTTTGGTTTTCTAACTATGGTTCTTTTTCTTTTGGTCTTAACTCTTGGATTTTTCTATGAATGGAGAAAGGGTGCCCTCGAATGGTAAACTTCTAAAGTATTACAAAAGGTCAAAAGTAGTATACAAAGTTTTATAAAATTTTATACCTAAAAACACTACTCCCTGTGGTTCATTTTTTAGCTGTATCTATTAGCCTATTTCTATTAGGTATTTTAGGTATTTTTTTTAATCGCCGAAGCATTATTTTAATGCTTTTATCTATTGAACTTATGCTTTTAGCTGTGAACTTCAATTTTCTTGTTTTTGCTTCTTTTTTAGATGACCTACTTGGCCAACTTTTTGCTCTTTTCGTTCTCACGGTTGCTGCTGCTGAATCTTCAATTGGCTTAGCTATTTTAGTGGCAGACTATCGAATTTCAGGTACTGTATCCGTAGAATATTTAAATCTGATAAAAGGCTAAAGCCACAAAGCTTTACAACGACTTTAGAACGCTTTAATGCTCAAAAAAAGAAACAAGAAAATGAGTAACAAAACCCAAAGTTTCCAAGCAAAACATTGGTCTAACTATTCTTTCCAACGGGGACTTATAGATCAGCTTGAGAATCAGCCTTCATTCTTTGTTTTTCATGGTCCTGGAAGCCAAGGGAATTTGCCCAAAGAAGAACTTAAAGAAAACAAACGAGAACAGCAGATATCTCATGAAAACAAAAAAATTTTCCAACTAGTTTCTAATAAAAGCTTTATAAATCTCCTATTCAAAATAAAGGAAAGCTTTTCTTTTCTAGGAATTTTTCATGGGCCTACTTTATTATCTCCTCTTTCTTTTTCTAAACCAAAGACAACAAAGCTTTATGCAAAGCACAAACCACAAGGCCTTACACAAAGCTTTTGTACTGGTTTTGAGGATAAAAGAATTTGTCTTGGTTGGGTAGACCTTCCTTTTTTCTTTCATAATCTAGAAGTATCTGCTTTAGTAGATCTTTCTCCTTTAGTTGAGCAACAGATTTCTTGCTTGAATAAAAAATTTACTTTTGGGGCTTAATCGGATGGGCGTATTTTTTAAAGCCTTATAAAAAGCTTTACTTATACAAAGGAAGTGTAAATGCTAGTAGAAGAAGGAAAAGCACGTAGTTTTTATTTGCTCGTCAGTTTCTTGTTTACTCTTTTGGTGAGTACTCTCTTTTTTCAAGAATTTCTTTATTTGTGGACAAGGCCTTTTTGGGTAGCACAGCTTAAGCTAGCTCTTTCTGGAGAAAATCTAAGAACTCATGGCTTTATGTTTACCGAAGTTAGTGAAGCAATTTGGTTAGAAGTAAGCCTAGCTCTTTTGACAACGAGTTTTTGTTTATCACCTTTAGTTTTCTATCAAGGGCTTAGTTTCTTTTCTCCCAGCTGGTATCATAGCCAAAGGCTTTTTTATTGGAAAATGGGTATTGCACTTTGGCTGACTTCTCTAGGGTTGATTTTGCTTTCTTTTCTGTGGCTTCTTCCTGAAATTTGCCTCTTTTTTCTTCAATTTGAGTTTCATGTTGGTCTATATTTTGAACCACGTATTTGGTCTTTTTTATCCTTTCTTTGGAGATTTCTTTTTGTAGAGATTTTCTGTTGGTTTTCTTTTGTAGGAATCAATCTTTGGCTCGAAATGTACACTATCGACTTGAAACAAAAGAAAACACGTTCTTTGGGTTGGCTTATGAGCCTTTTTCTCGGAGCTCTTGTGAGCCCTCCTGAAGTAGTTTTTCAATTAAGCTTGAGTCTTTGTTTTGGCCTACTTTATGAGTTTCTTTTTTTTCTTCGTCTTTATCGTCAAAATTGTTATTCAAAAAAGTACAAAAATAGTAAAACTTTGTGTAAAGCTTCTTAAAGCTTTGTGTAAAGATAGTAAAGTTACAAAGCTTTCTAAAGCTTTAGAAAGTGTTAATCTAATTGTACAGCTTTCTAAAACTTTGTAATGACTTTAGAAAAACCTCATACTCTCGTGCAACCACCTATTGAGAATAGCATGGATTACTTACTAGTAAAGATAGATAATCTGATTAATTGGGCGCGCAAGGGTTCTCTATGGCCTGTAACTTTTGGACTTGCTTGTTGCGCTGTTGAGATAATACACGGTGCGGCTGCGCGCTATGATCTCGACCGTTTTGGTATTATTTTCCGACCCAGCCCTCGCCAATCGGATGTTATGATTGTAGCAGGTACCCTTACAAATAAGATAGCTCCAGCTTTACGCAAAGTTTATGACCAAATTCCAGAACCTCGTTGGGTTATTTCGATAGGAAGCTGTGCCAATGGTGGTGGTTATTATCATTACTCTTATAGTGTGGTTCGCGGATGTGATCGAATTGTTCCTGTGGACATTTATGTTCCAGGCTGTCCTCCGACAGCTGAGGCTTTGATTTTTGGCCTGCTTCAACTACAAAAAAAAATTTCGATGAAAAAAAGGGCCCGATTATGGGCTTCAAAATAAAGGCCTTTTACGTTGTCCTAAAGTTACAAAGTTTTACACAAGGCTTTTAATAGCGCTTTATAAAAACTGATCAAGATGAAATCTGAAAAAAACTCCGACTTTCTAACTCTTGGGCATAAAGCTACAGAGCTTATGCACTTCCCTTCTTTCCAGCTTACAAGCCTTTTTTCAGATTCTAATATGAAGTCACAAAATTTTGTAGTTTCAGAAAACTTTTCAGTAGATCAGGATTTCTGGGAACAAAATTTTATCGCGAGTAAAGATACAAAGCTTTGTGCAAACTCTCTAAAAGCACTACCAAAAGCTCTACAAGTCTTGATCCCTGGCTTTTTGAATAAAGGTCTTCTTTCTCAAATCCCGAGGTTTTTGGAGATTTGTGAATTTGTAGTCAGCAAACCAGCCCTTCCCAAGTTAGAGAAGCCTTATTCTAGACTCCAAGGTACAAAATCTTACGGTTTTAGACTCTTTGATGAATTGACCTTACATTCTAGCTCTGAAGAAGTTAAAAATTTACTTTCCTTTTTGCGGGATCATGAATCTTGCCAATATCGACTTTTAATTGACTTAACAGCAGTAGATTACCCAAATCAAGAAAAACGTTTTGAGTTAGTTTATCTTCTACTGAGCTTGTCCAATCAAGAAGTTCCGCGTATTCTTGTAAAAACTTCCCTGGATCCTTTGACTTCTGTGGCTTCTGTGGTAGATTTATGGCCTTCAGCCAATTGGTTTGAACGCGAAACTTGGGATATGTTTGGGATTTTTTTTGAAGATCACCCAGATTTACGTAGAATTCTTACAGATTATGGATTTGATGGCTATCCGTTGCGCAAAGATTTTCCTTTAAGTGGTTTTTTTGAAGCACGTTATCATGACGCAAAAAAACGTGTAGTTTACGAGCCTTTACAATTGAGTCAAGAGTTTCGTTATTTCGATTTTGCAAGTCCCTGGGAGTACTTGAAATAATGCCTTTGCTCTAATTCTTCGTAAGGCTTTGTTTAAACTTTTAAGGAAAGCTTTACAAAGATAAAAGAAAAGCTAGGAATAAACACAACAGATAAAATACCTTTAAAGGACATTTCTATCCTAAAAAAAAGAAAATTACTATTTAGCTAAGGAAATTACACCTCTTTTATTTGTTGCACAGTTTTATCTGCTTTCATTATAAAAAAATCAAAAAAATAAGCAGAGCTTACTTTCTTGGTTTTAGTGAAAAACGTTGTATTAATAAACAGCCCAACAAGTAAACTTAAAAAAACTAGGGATAAACACAACAAATAAAATTTTTTTAATAGTATTTTTTTATAGCACAAAAAAAAGAAAAACTAAAAAATGGCACGTTCTTTACGTAAAGGTCCCTTCATTTGTCCTTCCTTAAATTCATTGGGTTCTAAAGCTTACGGTGAAGAAGGACTTGTTTCAAAAGAAGGCCTGCCCCAAGGAAGCTTTACACCTTTAGCGCCTTTGAAACCGCTTTACTCTTATGCCCGACAATCTTTGATTCTTCCTCAATGGGTTGGGTTTAGTCTTTATGTGCATAATGGGATAACATTTACTCGGCTAGTCATTCAACCTGAAATAGTGGGTCACAAATTAGGAGAATTTGCTCCTACCCGCAAACAAAATATTTTTATTGCTAAAGGAAAAAAAAAATAAACTATGGGACAAAAAACAAGTCCAATTGCCCTTCGTCTCGGGTTGAATCGTCAATGGGACTCTTCTTGGAATAGCCCCTATCATTATGATAATCTACTTGGAAGAGAGATCCAACTTCGTAAATATTTTGCTCAAGTTTTTCAACGAGCAAATCTCTTGTGCGGACGACTTGTAATTCATTGGAATCCACAATCAATCCAGATTTATCCTTTTCTTTTCCCTGGAAAAGTAAATAAGAAGGTTAATAGAAATAAACCAGAAAAAAGAAAAGCTTCTACTTCTAGTAAAGGGCAAAAACACAAGGTGTTAAAGGCATTTAAGACACAAAACTCAAAGAACTCTTGCAAAATTGTGGAGTCTATTGAGGTTCGTAAAAAAAGAAAACTTCAATCAAGCCTTGACAAAAGTACAAAGCTTTGTACAGAGTTAGCTTCTTGGGGGATGGCAGTGTATAGAAAGCAAAAGGTTAATAAAGTCAGTGATAAGGGAGTTGTTTGTTTTATAAAAGAAAAGGAAGGAGAAGTAAGAAAAAAAAGCTTTTACAAAAGAAAGGCTTTCGCGAAAAGAAGATTACAATCTTTTAGCAAAAAAAGAACTCTTGCAAGGAAAAAGCCAAAGTCCTCTCGAGAAAAAAGGTTTAGTGCAAAAGAAAATACAAACCCTTCTAGTAAAAAAGCCTTGCAAAAGTACAAAGCTTCAGCTGTGAAGTTACAAAGCTTCTACGACTTTAGACAAAGAAAAAAACCAGTCTTTCTTAACACGGGTAAAAAGCTTTCTTTAGTTTATAGAAGAAAAAAGCATCTATTTTCTAGTCAGGGTTTAACTACTTTCGGGTGGTCTTTCTTAAAAAAAAAGGCGAGAAAGGGGTCAATGACTTTACAAAAGCACAAAACTTTACTAAAGGTTCATTCTCATCTCTTTAGTCAAAGTTCGAGGAAAGTTGCAAAGTTATTAGGGTCTACGATTTTAGATAAAGCTTCTAGGGTTGTAAGTAAAAAAGAGGCGAAAAGAAGGTTTTCTCCGAAAAAGTCTTTTCTTCAAGTAAGTTTAGCTTCGGCTTTTCTTTCTTTTTGTTGGCAAGAAAAATTCTTTGCTCTCCGGGCTCAACTTCTGCATAACTTTTTTTTATGCGAAAGTCTTTCCCTGTTGCCTACCAAGAGTTCTTGGGCAAAAAAGCGGGGTAAGTTTGTAAAAAGCTCAGCTTTACACTATTTAGAAGAACACCTTCAAAGAATTTATCAAAGCCAAGTACAAATCTTGCCTATCAAACTCAAGTCTCTTCAAGTGCCCAGGCACAATGTTTCTAGAAGTCCTGAAACTACTTTTTGTTACCAAAGTGCGCTGGTACTTGCCCAGCAGCTTGCTCGGGAAATAGAAAAAAAGCGTACTTATCGCCAAGTAGTGCGTACTGCTTTAAAACAAGCCAAAAAAGCTTCTTGGCTGCAAGGTGTACGGATCACTTCTTCTGGACGATTAGGAGGGGTTGATCTTGCCAAGCAAGAGACCAAGGCTTACGGCCAAACTTCTCTCCATGTTTTTTCCCAAAAAATCGATTATGGCTTTGCTAGTGCTCGCACTAAAGTTGGGACTGTAGGTATTAAAGTTTGGCTTTCTTTTGTATAGCCACAAAGCTCTAAAGCTTTGTGACTTTAGACTTCTAAAGCTTTAAAGCTTTAGATACAGCATTTAAAGTTGTAGTTTTTAAAAAAAGATAAATTTATGCAACCAAAAAAAAGTAAATACCTCAAAGTGCACAAAAATGTGCAGGCAAAAAAGAAGGGAATACATAATCAATTAGTCTATGGGCAATATGGGTTAAAAGCTTTAAAAGCCGGTTATCTTCCAGCTAAAACTTTGGAAACTATAAAACAAACTTTAGTTCGTAAATTAAAGCGGAGTGGTAAACTCTGGATTCGTGTCTTTCCCCAAATCCCACGCACTAAAAAACCAGCAGAAGTTCGTATGGGAAAAGGTAAGGGGAGTGTTGCTTTTTGGGTAGCACAAGTGGATGCTGGACAAATTCTTTTAGAATTATCAGCGAGTAAAGAGCTTGCTCAAGAAGCTCTTGCACTTGTTTATGCAAAATCGCCTATTCCTCTTCTTTTTGTGGAAAAAGAAGAAAACTCTTTCCAATGATTTATCCAGGCAGCTTTCTAACTTGTTTTGATAATTCAGGAACCAAAGAAATCCAATGTATTCGTATCTGCCAAGCTTCTCCCAAGAAACCTGGTGAAATAGGCAAACAACTTCTGGTGGCTGTACAATCTGCAGTCCGTAAACAACGAGCAAAAATTCAAGTAGGTAAACTTTATAAGGCTCTTTTAGTGCAAACAAAAAAAGCTCCTGTCGACGCTGCAGGGAATAGTAGCCAATTTGCGAATAACTTAGGAGTTCTCTTAAACAGTCAGGGAGTTCCTATTTGTTCACGCTTTTTTGGGCTCCTTTCTTATAAAATTCGTAAAGATGGGTTCTTAAAACTTGTTTCTACTGCAAAATCTCTGTATTAATTATTTACGAAATTTTAAACACATTATATCAGGTTTTAGTATAGATTTATCAAGTCACAAAGTTTTCTAAGGCTTTACTAAAGTTTTAGACCTTATAAAAGAAAAGGCAGGAAAAGTAAGAAAAAAGACTCAAGTCATTATTAAAGCTTTGTTTAAAGCTGTTAAGAGCATAAAGCCTTGTAAAGCTTTGTATTTTTATACAAAAAAGAGAAAAGATTTACACTCATGAGAAGAAGTCTTCACTATCAGTACGAACATCTTTTGTGGGAAGATCTCCTTCTTAAAGAAAATCCTTTGCAAACTCAAGAAGTAAGTCGTCTTCAAGCCATTGGGCTCAGCCATTCTTCAAGCGGGTATCTTCTTTATGAACGAGGACTTTTGGCTTCTTGGGTAAAACTTGCTTTACTAACCGGAAAACTTCCAGAAAAAGATAAGGCTAAAAAGTACTTAGCCAATTTTAAATTGATTCCTAAGCGTCTTTTGGGGACTTCCCTCAAGTTGGAAAAAATACTGATATACGCTTATATGGAAAAACTTCTTTTTTTCGTTTTTCCAAAAATCCGTGGTTTTCAGGGTCTAGTTTTTGTACAAAAAAAAACACAAGAAAATCTTCAGAGTCAAAACTTTAAGTCCTTTTCCACGACTTTAGACAAAGGCTTATCGAAGCTTAGTAGCGGGAAGACTTTTGGTCTCAAACAATTAACCTTTTTTCCAGAAGTGGAAGAGACAAGTCAATGGTTCGAAGAGATTGGAGGTATTCATTGTAGTTTTAACACAAATCAACCTTCTTTTCTTCCTCTCCTTTTAACTGGTTTGCATTTCCCCTGTAAAACTTTGTAAAGCTTTACAGAGCTTTTAATCTTTTTAAGGTTACAGAAAAGTTTTGCACTAAAGATCTAAGGTTTTTATTTCACTGTAAAGCTTTAGAGCTTTATATCTTATCTGGTAGAAAAAATTAAAAAAAGCTCCTAAATGAAAAAGAACTTCCCGCTTTCTAGAAAATCGTCTCTCACTGTAAAGTCTTCAGTTCAAAGTTTTATAACTTTAGAACAAAAGCCACAAAGTTCTGTACTTTCAGATCAAAGCACAAAGCTTCAACGACTTGAGAAAGCTTTTTCTAGAAGACAAATGAAAAAGGAGACCAAATGGTTGAGTAAAGCTTTTCAGGAGATAAGCTTTTCTCCTCTTTTTTCTTTACAAGAAGAAGTCAAAAAAAAAAGAGTAGAAAACCAAGGATTGAGAGCAGTGTGGAAAGCCAAGGTGGCCAACTTTCTTGTGCCTCTAGAGGAACGAAAAGAAGCCATGCAAGCTTTAGCTTTATTACCAAAAACTCCTTTGCAAGCACCACGAATCTGTATTCTGAGTGGGCGGTCCAAAGGAGTTTATAAAAAATTTCGGTTATCTCGACATAATATTCGTAATTTACTTGGGCAAGGTATTTTGCAAGGAGTAAAAAAAGCCAGTTGGTAAAAAAGAAAAAAACGACTAGCAGATGACCTACCGTAGTCAACTTTTTACAAGTTTACAAAATGGACAGATAAGGAAGAAAGAATGGGTAGCTGTTCGCGTTAATAAATCCTGCCTAGCTCTGTTACGTCTTTTGCAAAAACAAGGATTTATTTCAGGATTTACCCCTAGAATTCCCACAAGTGATAAAGCTTTTGCAAAGAGGAAAACTAGACAAAAGGAGCTTTCTATGGTTTGGGTAGGTTTAAAATATAAACACAAACTACCTGCAATTTCTCAAATTAAACAAGTGTCTACTTCTGGTAGACAATCTTATGTTAAATTGGATTATTTGGCTAGGTTGCCTTTTTACCCTTGTTGGATTCTTTCTACTTCCCAAGGGCTTATGACTCATGAGCAAGCTTTGAGAGCCGGCCTTGGTGGAGAAGTTCTTTGCCAAATTCAGTAACAAGGTCTTCTACAAAGTTCTGTAAAATTTCAGATTAAGTACTTTACACAAAGTTTTACAAAGCTTTGTGCCTTTTAGAAAAAGCAAAAGAGATGAATTATAAAATTATACTTCCTCCCAAGGTAAGTCTCTTTGGGCATGCGCAAGGACTTCGTCTACAAGGCCCGTTAGGAATTCAAGATGTTTGCTTTGCTGGACAAAAAGGAGCCCAAGGCTTCGCACTTTCAGTGCATCAAGATCATTTGGAACGAACTTGGCTTTCTTTTTCTCATCCAAGTTTTCAACAAAACTTACAAAGCTTAAAACAAGCAGAAAAGCTTGCTTATGTTAAAACTCTTGGGGCTCTTCTTGTTCAAAAAGCCAAGGGGGTGACCCAGGGAGCTTTTGTTCATTTGGAGCTTGTTGGTATTGGGTATCGTGCCTTAGTGGAAAAAAAAGATGGAAAAAGTCAAGTTACATTGAAAGTGGGTTTTAGCCATGAAATCCAGATTCCTTTGCCTTCTTCTCTTTTGTGTTTTTCTAAAAAACCCACTCAACTTTCTTTGTATAGTCTTGACTTACCTGAAGTTCAGCAATTTGCTTCTAAATTAATTGCTTACAAAAAGCCAGAACCTTATAAAGGTAAAGGCCTTCGTTTTCAAGGACAAGTTATTCCTTTACGCATCGGAAAAAAGAAATAAAACAATACCTTGTAAACCTTTAAGTTTTTATTTTTAGGTCTCTCAAATATTTACAAGGCTGGCATAATAATTTTAAGACTTAAAGCTTTAAAAAGAAGCAAAGAAAACATGCAATCTACTTTTAGTAAAGAAAAAAAACTTCTACACGAATTAATGAAGCTTCCTGGTTTAGGTTTTTGGAAAGCTCAGCAAATTTGTAGTGAGTTTGGTATGGATCCAAGTATGAAAATTGGAGAATTAAGCCGTCAGGAATTAGACCTGTTTACTAATTCTTTTATAAGTAAACATTATGTTGGAAATGATCTTAAAAAGCTTGTTGCTAACGACATTCAGAATCTAATTGACATCAATTGTCATCGTGGCCTTTGTCATCGACGTGGGTTGCCAGTTCGAGGCCAGTCTACGCATACTAATGCGCAGACCGCAAAAAAAAGAACGAAGCTCTAAAGCTTTACGTCTTTATTATAGGTTTTTCTTTGTATAAAGCTTTAAAATCTTTATATTTTTTTAAATAGAGATTTACTATAAAGTAAAGAAAGACCGAGACTTTCTTTGTACAAAATTGTAGAGCATTAGATTCTAAAATAAAAACTTTAAAGGATTTTTTTTATGACAAGCCTTCAGTAAAAAAAGAAATGCGTATGAAAAAGCAAACTCCTTCTGACTCTTTCTCTAGTCTTTCTAGTGTAACCTCTTCAGAAGCTTTACAAAGCACAAAGCTTTCTCCCCTCCAAATTCAGCTTTTTCGCCTTCAAATTCAAAAAAATCAAACAAAAAAAGAGCCTTTAGATTTAGGTACAAAAGTTTTTAAGGTTTCTGAGGTTTTCTCAGAGCTTTACGCAAAGTCAAAGAATCAGCTTTTTAAGGAAGCTTTTCGAGAAAACTTTAGACAAAAAAAGATTGGTATTCGCAAAAAAGAAGCCTTTCTTATAATAAAACCGTATGTATCAGCAGAAGACCTCAAGGTAGCAGGATTTTATTCTAAAACATTAGAACCCTGGTTTCTCTTTAAAAAGCATTTAGATTATTCTTCTTTCAATAATGCTTTAACAGAAGGTTTTAGGCCCTGGAGAGACGATCAAGCAAAAAGTTTAAAGATCTCGAGGGAATCTATTGAACAGGGTTTGAAAGTTTTTAGCAAAACTTGTGCAGAGGGTAGAAAGTCCTTAGATTTAGCAAAGAGTTTATACCTTGAACACTGGGTTGACTCACAGAAAAATGAATTTTTCATGCTTCATCAAGAACTTAAAGATAAGTTGCCACCTTTTCAGTTAGCTAAAATTTTGTGTACTCGATTAGTATATCAAAAGGGCTTAGATTCAAGTCACAAAGTTTTGTACAAAGTTTTACAAAGCTTTCAAATGAGTTTGAGTGGTGAGGCTTTAAAGAGATTAGCTTCTGCTACAAACGGTTTACAGCCAAAGTTACAAAGTTTTGTACGAAGCTTTATGCTTTTAAACAAAACAGAAAACGGTAAATCTCTTTTGTTGTCTAACCAGATTTCTGGGTACAAAGCTTTGTCCTCTCGAAAATTCTGGTCCGTTCGTTTATTTTTATTGAAAGGGAAGTATGAGAAATTATTACTTTCTTTCTTAGAAAAACTGCTAGTATTCTCTTCTTCTTTATTTGATTTAATTGAAAAAAAAGAAGATCCCTATTTTTTTCGCAATTTAGTCAGACAAGAGAAATTGAAAAAAGCAAGGGCTCTAAAACAATTTAAACTCATCGAACAAATAAAAAAGAAATTAAAGGCTAAGATGCCACGAGGGTTTCCTATTCCTAAAAAATACAGAAAATTCCTCTTAGCTGCTAAAAAGGGACAAAGCTTTATGGCCAGAAAAATGAAGGTTAATAAAGCTTCACAAAGTTTTAGAACCAATAACTTTCTGCCGTTTCCAAAAAGGCTTTCCTACCCTTTACCTATTATCTTTATTCAAGCAAGTATTAATAATACTTTTTTGACCTTAACAGATCCAAAAGGTAATACTTTATATGCTACCTCTGCAGGAAAGGTAGGTCTAACAAATGCGCGCAAATCTGGTCGTTTGGTTTCTCAATCTGTTGCTTTGGATCTTGGACGCAAATGCAGAACTTTACGCGTTCGGCAGGTAGATATTCGAATGCGAGGTATGGGGCGGGCCAAGAAAACCGCACTTATTGCTTTACGACGAATAGGTCTTCGTGTACGTTACCTCACCAGTTATTTTGAGCAACCTTATAATGGATGTCGTCCGCCAAAAAAACGTCGTGTGTAAAATTTACTACTTGTGAAGCCTTGTAAAGCTTTACAAGTCTTATAAGTCTTTAGCGTTACCTTCGTCTTAATTGTCTCTTTCGTCTAAGGGTAAGACATTGTCTTTTCATGGCACCAATACGAGTTCGAATCTCGTAAGAGATAGTACAAAAAAAAGATATTTCCATGCAACCAAAGCTACAAGGCTTATGCAAAGAATTGGCTTGGACAAAAAGCCTAGTAAACCTTGAAACTAGAAAACCAGACAAACTACAAAAATTAGTTCATCATTTGATAAGGAAAGGAAAAAAAACGCGAGCTCTTATGCTAGTTCGCCAAGCTTTTCATTTTCTTGCAGTGGACAAAAAGAGTTTTTCAGACGAGGTAAGAAAGAAAGAAGGGAATAAAGACTTTAGGGGACAAAACTTTGTAGAAAGTTCTATGCCTTTAAACGATTTGAAAAAAGTCTTTACCGCCTCCAAAACCTTTACAAAGCTTTCTACTCAAGTCGTCATTAATACAGTTAAAACAACAAAAGAAACAAAGAGTACGAAAGCTTTATCTAAACATAAAGTTTTTCACAACACTCCAAGTCCTTTTCCTAAATCACAAAGCTATAGTAAAGTCTTGGCAAGTGTTTCTCAAAGTAACAAAGCTTTATCTTCCCTTTCTATCTTCACTTTGGCTTTACAGAAAATCCGTCCTTTTTTCCATTTACGCAAAGCACGTAAAGCTGGAGTAAATATCCAAGTGCCTGCTATCTTACCGCCCCAAAATCAAGATTCTTTAGCTATTCAATGGCTGATTCAAGGAGCGAAAGCAAAGAAAAAAAAAGAAGGACGACTTTCCTTTGCTTATCACCTTGCTCAGGAAATTAGATTAGCTGCTTTGCGCCCGAAAGAATCGTATGCTTTTCAAAAACGAGAGGAAGGAGTAAAACAAATTCAAGCTAATCGGAATGCTGCACGTTTTCGTTGGTGGTAAACACCTAAAGTTAGTTTTTTTATAAAAGCCCAAAACCAAGTTAGAAAGCTTTGCATAAAGCTTTATTAGCTTTACTTGCTAAAGCTCTAAAACCCTGTAAAGTTTTGTGACTTTAGCAAGCTTTAGGGCGCATTCATACTTTTACTTAAAAAAAAAGAAATAATGGTTACGACAAACCAATTGATGGGAAAAAAAACAGGTCGTAAACTTCCAGTAAGACGTAGTAAACGTCCTGCTTTACAAGGTTGCCCACAGAAACAAGCGATTTGCTTAAGAGTATATGTTCGAACTCCAAAAAAACCTAATTCTGCTTTACGGAAAGTTACTAAATGTCGACTCAGTAATCGCCAAGAGGTCATTGCCTATATTCCTGGAGAAGGACATCAATTACAAGAACACTCAGTGGTCATACTTCGTGGAGGTCGTGTAAAAGATCTTCCTGGAGTAAAATATAAGGTCATGCGCGGACTTCTTGATTTACAACCTGTCCGAAACCGAATGACTGCTCGTTCAAAATATGGAGTTAAGAAGAAAAAAAACTAATAAAAAAGCTTTGGGCTTTAAACGATTTTAAAAACATTCGTGTAAAATGTTGTACATTTACGAGTTACAAAGCTTTACATTAAGCTTTAGTGCTTGACTCTACTTAAAATTCTTTTATAAAAGAAGCCCATTATTATTTCTTTTCAACAAAAATAGCATGCTTTCAAAAAAATCTGGCCTTGTATTTTTAACTCCTTTTTCTTCGTACAAAGTTTTAGAAAACTTTTCCTTTTCAGAAAGTGGTAAAGCTTTCTCAAGCTTTATAGGGTGTGTAGCTCAGTTGGTAGAGCGTTAGGCTTTTAACTTAATGGTCGTAGGTTCAAGCCCTGCCGCACCTAAAACATTTAGTCTACTCCAAATTTTTTTGTAAAGAAAACCCTATTATTATGACTTTTCAACAAAGATACAATGCTTTCAAAAAGCTAAAGGATAAAGACTTTATCGCGGCACAAAACTTTAGTGCTTTTAGCAATTTTTTCCTTTACTTTATCTTTATTTTGGTTCTCTATTTATCACCAGATTTTCATCTAAAGCTTTGTGACTTTCTAAAAAGTGATTCTTCTGGTTGCTTCCAGATAATTTCTGCTTCGAGCTCTTTTTCTCTACTTGTAAGTGGAAGCCAAAAAGAAGAAGTGGAAAAAGCGAGTAAATTACTTTATCAACAATTTGCATGCTATCTACCATCACAAAGTTTTAGAGCTTTTAGCAAGATTTCTGAAAAAAAAAAACGTTTCGTAGTTCTAACCTCTCCGCACAAATTTAAACAAGGAGGTGAGCATCTTCAATGGGTTCAAACAAAATACCTGTTTACTTCTCCTGATTGCACAAAAGAACAACTGGCTTTTCTTTATTCTTCAGGAACCTCTCTTCGACTCAAAGGGGTACAGCTCTCATGGCATTTCAAAAACAAATCCTCTCTTTTAAAAACGAATGCAAAGCTTCCCTTAGAGTCTAGAATGCGGCTCAAAAAGAGAGTTACTATAAAAAGTTAACAAGAAGCCACAAACTTTAAAAAGTTTTGTATATTTTTTTCAACTAATAACTTTAAGGTAAAAAGATTTATAAGAAGCCTTTGCCTAAGATCGTCAAGTCACAAAGCTTCCATGACTTTACACAAATAGTAAAAGGCTTCTAAAGTTAAAGACAAAAAGTTTTAGGCTTCCAAAAAAATGAGGAAAAGTAGTAAAGTGACAAAGCTTTACACTTTGCCGGTAAAGCTTTAAAGATATCAACAAATTTTTAAGACTTTAGTTCACGAAAAAGCAAACTTTTTTTATTTACGTACTAAAAAAACGCAATCCAAATGGCAGAAGGAGCAAAATTAATTGGTGCAGGATGTGCAACAATCGCATTAGCAGGAGCTGGAGCAGGAATTGGGATTGTTTTTGGATCGTTCATTTCATCAGTAGCACGTAATCCTTCTATGACAAAAACACTTTTCGGGTATGCTATTTTAGGGTTCGCGCTGACAGAGGCAATTGCTCTATTTGCTCTTATGATGGCATTCCTTATTCTTTTCGTTTTCTAGTCCTAAAAGTATAAAGCTTTGGGGATGGCTTTAAAAAAGCTTTCTTGCTTTGCTTTTTCTAACGACTTTAAAACTTTTTTTTGTACGTAGTTAAACTAAAATGGTAGAAGGCTAAAGCTTTGCCATTTTACTCTATTTAATTTTTAAAGGGTTCCATAGTGTTTTGGAGATTGTTATGCCTATGATGATCATTATGAAATAGCAAAAGCTTTCTAAAATCCTTGTAACATTCTAGAACCCTCAAAAAAAAGTTAGGAAGAAATTAACTAACTTAGTCAATTTATAAAGTTTTGTGTCTTTAAAGCTTCCAAAAAGATCCTACCTAAAAGCCTTACCAAACTAAAACAAGAAAATCTTCGTTTTAATTGTCTCTTTCGTCTAAGGGTAAGACATTGTCTTTTCATGGCACCAATACGAGTTCGAATCTCGTAAGAGATAAAACTTGAAAACTGGAGGGGATATAGTTCAGCGGTAGAACATATGCTTTGCAAGCATGGGGCCATCGGTTCAAATCCGATTATCTCCAATCTTTTGATCAAGTATTTATTTCTAGTGCGTCTTTCTAAAGTTTTGGAAAGTTTTACTGGAGTAAAAATAAAAAAGTAGAAAGTAAATATGTTCTTTGAATACCCAAGCCTCCTGGTAAGTATACTATTATTACCTCTACTCACTGCCAGTTTTTTACTTTTCCTTCCCAGCCAGAAGACGAGCTGGATAAAAGGAGTTAGTTTAACATCTTGTAGTATCAACTTTCTTTTTTCTTTAGTCTTATGGCTTTGTTTTGATGAAAGTACAGCTTCTTTCCAATTTTTTGAACGTTTTGCTTGGCTCCCGTTTGCCAACCTTCAGGTAGTCCTTGGAGTGGATGGGATTTCTCTCTACTTTTTAGTGTTAACCAATTTTTTAGTGCCCGCTTGCCTTTTGGTCAATTGGAAAAACGAGAAAATGGTCCGAGGTTACTTAATTTCATTTTTATGTTTACAATCAGGAATGCTCGCTGTCTTTTGTATGCTGGACCTTCTCCTTTTTTACGTATTTTTTGAAAGCGTACTCATCCCTATGTTTTTTATCATTGGGATTTGGGGATCACGTGAACGTAAAATTCGTGCAGCTTATCAATTTTTCTTGTATACTTTATTTGGTTCTGTGCTTATGCTACTGGCTATTCTTTTAATTTATTTTCAAGCCGGAACTACAGATTACCAAATTTTAATTACAACACCTTTTAGTGAAAAACGCCAACTGCTTTTATGGTTAGCTTTTTTTGCTTCTTTTGCCGTGAAAGTCCCTATGGTTCCAGTACATATCTGGTTACCTGAAGCCCACGTAGAAGCGCCCACTGGCGGTTCAGTCATTTTAGCAGGTATTTTATTAAAACTAGGTACCTATGGGTTTATTCGTTTTTCAATTCCAATATTTCCTGAAGCTACCTTGTTTTTTACCCCGCTTATTTATACTATGAGTGTAATCGCTATTCTTTATGCTTCTTTGACTACTCTACGTCAAGTCGATCTTAAGAAGATCATTGCTTATTCTTCTGTTGCACACATAAATTATGTGACTTTAGGTATCTTTAGTTTAAATGTGCAAGGAATGGAAGGAAGTCTTTTACTTATGTTAAGTCATGGTCTTGTTTCCTCGGCTCTTTTTTTATGTGTTGGTTGTTTATACGAGCGAAGTCATACACGACTTGTCAAATATTACGGAGGTCTTGTGCAAAGTATGCCTTTTTTTTCTCTTTTATTTTTATTTTTTACTCTTGGAAATATTAGTTTACCAGGAACTAGTAGCTTTGTAGGAGAATTCCTTATTCTTTGTGGGGTTTTTCAAGGAAACCCTTTTGTAGGTACTTTAGCAGCTTCTGGTATGATTTTTGGAACAGCCTATTCAATATGGCTCTATAATCGACTTTGTTTTGGAAATGTAAAAACTCCGCTTTGGGATCAATTTGCAGATCTGAATCGTAGGGAACTTGCTCTTTTCTTTCCTTTTGTTTTTGGTGTTCTATGGATAGGACTATATCCAGAAGTCTTTTTATCTGGGATGCATATGTCAGTAAGCAGCTTGCTTTCGTAAACAAAAGTTTCAGAGCTTTGTAAAACACTACAAATTTTTAAAGCTTTAAAGCTTTAAAAGTTCTACTCTTCATTTTTCTACATAATAGACTACAAACCGTAAAGTACTAAAGTTTTACAACGACTTTAAGAAACTTTGTGCGGATGCGGATATGATGGAATGGTAGACATGTTAGATTTAGGATCTAGTGAGAGATCATGGGGGTTCGAGTCCCTCTATCCGTAATAATACTTTGTATAAAGCTTTGTAAATTTTTGAATAAGAATGTTTTCCCATAGAGTAAAAACTTTATTACTCGCCAGATGTACTGTTTTAGCCAAAAAAAAGAGAATTAATGCTTTCATTCAAATCCTTCAATACACTTTCTTTTCCACAAAACTGTACTAAAGCTTTACCTTTAGTTGAGGACCAAGCTATGCTGTTTCAAGAAGGAACACAAAAATTACTCAAATCGTTAGAAAACAAAGAGGACCCCATTTTACCAAATTTTACTAAATGGTATACTAGAGAAGAAGATTATCTGGAGTCAGTTGAAGATGCAAAATGGAGAGCGCGTATTCAAGAGGAAGAGCTGAGGCTCTCTATAAATGGATCCGAGTTACAAAGTTCACGACGATCTTCTTTTTTAAAACAGCCTATTCTTGCTTTAGTCAATGATCATCTTATTGAATACCCTACACCTTCCAATCTAAATTACTGGTGGGGTTTTGGTTCTTTAGCTGGAATTTGTCTGATGATTCAAATTCTTACAGGTATTTTTCTTGCTATACATTACACCTGCCATGTAGACCTTGCTTTTTCAAGTGTAGAACATATTATGCGTGATGTAGAAGGAGGCTGGCTTTTAAGATATATGCATGCTAATGGCGCCAGTATGTTTTTTATTGTTGTTTACGTTCATTTACTCAGAGGACTTTATTATGGAAGTTATGCTCGACCTAGGGAGTTAGTTTGGTGCGTTGGTGTAGTCATTCTTCTGTTAATGATTTTGACCGCCTTCATTGGTTATGTATTGCCTTGGGGACAAATGTCTTTTTGGGGAGCTACTGTAATTACCAGCTTAGCAAGTGCTATTCCGTTGGTTGGTAACGAAATTACATATTGGCTTTGGGGAGGATTTTCAGTAGATAATGCTACTTTAAATCGTTTTTTTAGCCTTCATTATCTTTTTCCTTTTCTTATTGCAGGAGCTAGTTTAGTGCATTTAGCTGCTCTTCACCAATACGGTTCCAATAACCCTTTAGGTTCTCTTTCAAGTGTGGATAAGATTCCTTTTTATCCTTATTTCTATGTGAAAGATTTAGTCGGGTGGGTAGCCTTTGGAATTTTTTATTCTATTTTTGTTTATTTTTATCCCAACCTTTTAGGACATCCTGATAACTATATTCCAGCTAATCCTATGTCGACCCCTGCCCACATTGTGCCTGAATGGTATTTTTTGCCAGTCTATGCTATTTTAAGATCTATTCCCAATAAGCTGGGGGGGGTTCTTGCTATCGGTCTTGTCTTTGTCTCACTTCTGGCCTTACCCTTTATTCACACTTCTCAAATTCGTTCTTCAAGCTTCCGCCCAATTCACCAAAAACTTTTCTGGTTACTGGTAGCAGATTGTGTACTTTTAGGATGGATTGGACAAAAACCTGTAGAAGATCCTTATGTTTTTATTGGTCAATTTGCTTCTGTTTTTTTCTTCTTCTATTTTCTTGTTTGTATGCCTCTTTTAGGAAAACTCGAATCTTCTTTAATTGCTTTTAACAGACAGAACGCTTTGGTGAAGAAAGATCAATCTGTAGGTTAAAGAAAAGCTTTATACAAAGCTTTGACGTTCTAGATACTTGAGTATATTCAAAGGCACAAAGCTTTTTAAAGTTTTGTATCTTTGAATCTTTTGCGAAATCTATTTATAAAAATTTGTAAAGCTTTCGACAAAGTCTTAAAGCAAAACAGAGTATAGTGTAGCTTGGTAACACTTCACGTTTGGGTCGTGATAACATGGGTTCAAATCCTATTACTCTGAGAAGCTTTTATATATTCTTGCAGTCTATAGAAAAACTTTTTAAAGTATTATCAATGTCTTTAACAACTTTCTAAAACTTTGTACTAAGCCTTACTTAAGCCTTGAAATTTTGTAAGCCTTACTGATATCTTTAAAACTTTAAAGGGTATTTAGCTCAATAGGTAGAGCGTCAGCCTTACAAGCTGAATGTTCTTGGTTCGAAGCCGAGAATACCCAAAGGAACTTAAACTCCTAAAACTTTATTTTTGGACAATAAAAGTCCTTTTCATCAATAGTGGGAAAATAGCTTAGTTGGTTAGAGCACCAGCCTGTCACGCTGGAGGTCGCGGGTTCAATTCCCGTTTTTCCCGAAAGGTATTATTACGAAGCTTTACAGCAATTGGAGTATAGCCAAGTGGAAAGGCATCGGTTTTTGATATCGATATGCGGAGGTTCGAACCCTTCTACTCCAAAGATTGAAAAAAAGAGAAAAAGGATGAAAAAAATCGGAGCACAAAACTTTACTACTCCATCAAATAGTAAAAACCCTAACTTGGTAAAATCAAAATCTTTACACAAAGTTTTAGAAATCCTTCCGACTATACAGTTTCCAGAAGACAAACAAAATTTATCAGAGAATATTACTCACATTTTCCAAGAAATTCTAAAAACTTGCCCCTCTTTAAATACGTATAAAGCTAAAGCTTTAGAAGATACAAGGTTTTCTAAAACTGCAAAACTTTGTATAAAGACTTGGACCCTTCATCAACTAATCCATGGAAAAGAACTCATTAGCCCGGCTTTTGTTGGAGTTCCTGAAAGAAATGATATTATTACTCCTTTCCTTTATGGCCGTTCAGCAGGATGGGAAGTTTTAGATTTAGATTTTTTTCTTCCACAAGTCTACCGAGTAGGAGCTCTTCTTAGACTTACTTTTATGAGAAAAGGTAAAGTATTGATTATTTCAAATAATCCTCTTCATAGTCAAATTTTACAGGAAGTAGCCAAAAGGAGTGGTCAAATTCTAGTAGGATCTGGTTGGACTCATGGGCTTCTTACAAATTGGAAGCAAGTCCAGCCTCAGTTTTTCCAAAAGAAAAAGAAAAAAGGCAATAGTTTTACAAACAAAAGCCTGGCACAAAGCTTTGTTCAAAGCACTAATCAAAAGAAAAGTTACCCAAAAAGTGTAAAACCTTATACAAAGAACACTAGACTTTTAGTTCCCCTAAAGAAGAAAAAAACACTTGCTCTACCAACTTTCGTACTTGTAATTGATCCCGATCAACATCAAGATGCTATTTTAGAAGCAAAAAAAATAAATATTCCTGTTATTTCTTTTCTTCCTTTAGGAGCCAAAGCTCATTCTGTAGATTATCTTCTTCCAGTGCCTGGAGAACTTACACCTTATCTTTATTGGTTTTGTCAACAAATGGTAGGTTGGAAATATCAAGCTAAGAAAATGGCTTTGGATATTAACAAAGCTTTACAGTTAAATAGAAACGAAAGACTAGCAGAAAAAAAGAAAAGAAAGATCTCAAGTTACAAAGCTTTCCATAAAACCAAAGTACAAAATTTTAGAGACTGGTCTAGTTTTTTTAAGCAACTAGAAATTCGTTACCCAACAAAATTTAGAGCACTCTAGTTTTAACAAAGCTCTATGAATTTGATTTTTTAAAAAATACTTTTATCTTTCCATTTCCTTAATATAAAAAGGCTTCGTTTCCTCGCCTTTTTAGAAACCTTGTTTAGATAGCTCAGTTGGTTAGAGTAAAAGACTGAAAATCTTTGGGTCAGCGGTTCGAGCCCGCTTCTAAACAAAGCAAGAGCCAATAACTCAGTTGGTAGAGTGTACGCCTGATAAGCGTATGGTCAGCAGTTCAAATCTGCTTTGGCTCATGTTGAAGAATAAAAGAATCAATAGAAAAGAAAAAGGCAATTAGCATGAGCAAAAACACAATTTCCCGAGTCAAAGCTTGTAAAACTTTTGGAAGCTTTCTTTGGAATCTCAAAAAAACTACTCCAAAGCAGAAGACACAAATTAGAGAAGTTCAAGAAAGACAAAAAAACAAACTGAGGTTTCCTTCTCATAGAATTTCTTTTACAAAACTACATTTCAATACTAAAAAACTTCTTCAAGCTCTTTATGGAAAGCTTTCCAAACAAGAATTCGAGTCTTTACTTTTTCATGTGGATAAATCTGAAGGTAGACTCCCTCAGGGATTTCTCCTTCTTCTAGAACGACGATTAGATGTTTGTCTTTTTCGTATAAATTTTTTTGTCAGTGTTGCAGCTGCTCGACAAGCGATTAGGCATGGATTCATTCTTGTGAATAACAAACCTACTAAGAAAGTAAGCCAATTTATAGAAGCTGGTGATTTGATTGAATTACAAAGTTTTAGATGTATAGACAAATTAAAGAAAGTATCACCAGGATTTCTTTTATACCAAGAAGACACAAAGCTTTATAACTTGACTTCTTTCTATAAAGAATGGACTAAAACCCTTTGGACTTCTTTAAAGTCAAAAAGACAACTTTTACAGAAAAAAGCTTTGCATATTCACGTAAGTTTTCGCCTAGCCCTAGGTATTTTTTTGTTCCCTCCTCAACAAATTTATACTCCTCTTCCTCTCCCCCTTTCTCTTTTATTGCCTAATCGAAAGATCTAAAAAATCTCTCTTCGTCTAGGGAAAAGCTTTACTCATAACTTTCTATACAAAGTTTTCTTGCTTTTAAAAAGAAAGATAAAAAGACAAAACCTCTTATTTTAGAAAGCTTAGAACCAAGAACTAAAAAGCCTATTTTTATAACGCTATAAAACTTTGTATAAAACTTTGTAACTTAACT
>Ga0209302_10000196_pt1 | contig 37789 bp, 29 predicted proteins | sample ArcOceMetagenome_2_FD_187445 | JGI IMG/M metagenome (GOLD analysis project Ga0209302, IMG submission 187445) | Marine eukaryotic phytoplankton communities from Arctic Ocean - Arctic Ocean ARC135M Metagenome (SPAdes) (version 2) | ecosystem: Environmental > Aquatic > Marine > Oceanic | place...
TATTTACTTTCATTGATGATAGTGGTAAGAAATTCGGAGATACGTTAGGAAAAGCTGGTAGAGTATTCAAGGTAGTAAGTGGTTCACTTAACTTAGGTACTGAAAACGAAGCAACTGTTGTATCTACTACTGATGCAAACGGAAAAGGATATGGATTATTCTACCCAGATAGAGGTATTGTAATTTTCAATCCAACTGCATTAGGAGAAACTGTTGGAACTGTAAAACCATTTAGTGGACCAGCTGAATCTTTGTTAGGTGTTGAGACTATCACATCTGATACACAAAATCATAAAACATTAGTACAAGCAATTGATAATGGTTCTGATTTCCAAGCTAGAAGAACTGAAAATGTATCAACACAACATTTCTTCGTAAGAGCAACGAATAGAGAATTTAACTACTCAAACAATCCAACGTACACAGCTACAGATGGAACGTTCGTAGAAACAACATTTAATACTGACCCACAAACGTACATTACAACTGTTGGTTTATTAAATACTTCAAACGAATTGATAGCAGTAGCTAAAACCTCACAACCGATAAACAAATCGTTTGATAAGGAAGTACTTATAAAAGTAAAACTTTCATTCTAATAAAGTTTAGAATATTATAGAAACCCTCCTTTATGGAGGGTTTTTTGTTTCATAGATATTTATATGAAAGTATATTATTTAGATGATTAAAGAAATACCAAAATCGGATGTAGTAGTTAGACCTTTTAAAGTTTACAAAGAGTGGGCTTCAAATGAAGGTACTATCACGCCACTATATGGAACACTACAAACTGATTTATATGATGTAGATACGGATGATACAAATTCCGATGGTACATCTAAAAGAACTTTATATGATTCAATAAAATCACAGTTCTATCTAAACCCCGCAACCTCATCAATCTTAACGGAAGTTGGTAAGAGAAAATCTTATGCATCTATCGATGAGAGAGTAATTGGTGATACTATTGGTGTGATATCAATACCACAACAAAAATATGGTGAAGGGTTAAAGATAGGTTCTGTTGAATTACAATATGGTGCCATTACTGTAACGGATGATAGCAATTCGAATCTAATAGATTCGGCTAGTAACCATAAGGGTAATGTATATTATGATAGAGGACTCATTGTACTTACCAAAGATATTGTTGAAGATACAACAATTGAATCATTTGAACTATCTTATCGTTCTACAATGACTATTTATGAAAATGAGGTATTCCTATCGGTAAACGAAAACGAATTCAACATTTCACAAAATCCATCAGCATATGATGGAACTAATAAAATAAAATTAAAAACAATTCAATCTACAATCGAACCAACTAAGTTTGGTGGATTTGGCGAATATGATTATTCATCCTCAGTTGATACGACTGGTTCTTATTTAGCACCATTTATTACAACGATAGGTTTATATGATAACGAATTGAATATGGTTGCCGTATGTAAATTACCGAAGCCGATTAAATCATTACCTGATTATCCATTGAACTTTATTGTTCGTTTTGATACTTAATTGATATTTATACACATAAAGAAAGATTATTATGAATTTAGAAGAAAGATTAAAAAAAGCAGCACCTGATACATCAAAGGCAAACATTAAAGGTGGAGATAAAACTCTATTAGAAGCAGATGGTGGATTGGATTTATCAAAAGATGAAAAGGCAATCAAAAAAGCTAATGGTGGTGATATTGGACAAGGTGGAGCAGGACACAACCCCTCAAAACCTTATTCAGACAAATTTAAATAAGACTTAATGTCAAATTGGTTATGGAATGGTAACGATGTTACCGAAGATGTTATACCTGAGGGTGCCGTAGGATTTATCTATATGATAGAACATATCCCTACTGGCAAATATTACATTGGTAAGAAATCCTTAGAAAGTGTCCGAAATGTAAAAATCGGAGTAAGAGAACTACAACGTATCAGAGAAGAACGAAAGTTAGCTGGTATTAGAGGTTCACTACCTAAAAAGAAAAAAGTTAGAAAATCTTCTGACTGGCAGAAATACTTCTCATCTAATGATTGGATTAAAGAACAAATCACCGAAGGTAAGAGTGATGAGTTTAAACGAAGTGTTCTACAATTCTGCTATTCAAAAAAATCATTATCATATTACGAAGTACATCATCAATTTAAATACAATGTATTATCAGATGATAATTCACTCAACGGAAACATATTAGGAAAGTTTTATAGAAAAGACTTGGATAAGTAAAATATTATTCGTATATTTGTTATTAAATGTATATACACTAAAAATAATATTATGAATTTAGAACAAGTAGCAAGACGATTTGGTATTAATCCAAATAATTTAAATGCAAAAGATGATGGCTTAAAGATTGCCGTTAAATCAATAAAAGACTTAGTAAATCAAATGGAACAACGTAAAGTTGATAGGCAAACTATTGACCAAGTTAAAAAGTTAGGTGAATTTTTATTCGCAGTATCCGATTCTCAAATGGGATAAATAGTTAGATAATTTGGTAAATCCAAATAAATTTCGTATATTTACAAAAAATATAATTTAATGCTCTCCGCAAGAAATAAATTAGTTGTTATAAATGTATTAGATTCTACATTAGGTGTAGGCTCTTCTATGAAAGGAAATGAACAGGCACATCACTGCCCTTTTTGTCATCATCATAAAAAGAAACTACAAATAAATTTAGAAACTCAATATTGGCATTGTTGGGTATGTGATTCCAAAGGAAGAGCTATCCAATCTCTTTTAAGAAAGTTAAACGTAGATAGGGGTGATTTATCAAAAATCATTTCTATCTATGGAGAGTACACACCATCTAAGAATGATAAGGATGTTGAAAAGGTACAACTTAAACTTCCATCTGAATTTAAGCCACTTCATATAAAACCCAAATCTTTAGATTTTGCATATAATCAAGCATTGACCTATCTTTATAAAAGAGGTATTACAATGGATGAAATGCTAAAACATAACATTGGCTATTGTGGGGAAGGTATTTATGGTGGTAGAACTATAATTCCATCATATAGTGAAGAAGGTGAGTTAAACTACTTTGTAGCACGTTCGTATTATGAAGATAGTAAATTTAAATACAAAAACCCACCTGTTAGTAGGGATGTGGTTGTATTTGATAATCAAATTAATTGGAATGAACCTATCACATTAGTAGAAGGGGTATTTGATTCATTCTCAGTAAAAAGAAATGTAATACCAATCTTAGGTAAATTCTTACCAAGAACATTAAAAGCAAAGATTTTCGAAAAGGGTGTAAAGGAAATAAAAATACTCTTAGATTCAGATGCAATTGAAGATTCAACAAAGCATGCAACATTCTTTATTCAAAATGGAATAAAGGTAACTAACATTATACCTGATGGTGATGATGCTGGTGATATGGGTTTTGATAAAGTAAATAATTTATTAAAAGAAACCAAAGAAAGTGGTTGGGATGATTTAATCCTATCTAAATTAAATAATATATGAAGGTAGAAAAGATTTACCATTTGGCGGATTTACATATCCGTAATTTAAAAAGACACGTAGAATACAGAGAGGTATTCGTAAAATTCTTACAAAACGTAGATAGAGATAATATCGATAATGCTATTATCTATTTAGCTGGTGATATTGCTCATGCCAAAACTGAGATGAGTCCTGAATTAATAAGAGAAATCAGTTGGTTCTTAACTGAGTGTGCAAACAGAAAGCACACATTCTTAATTACTGGTAATCACGATTGTAACTTAAATAACAATTATAGATTGGATGTACTTACTCCAATCGTAGAAAACTTAAATAATGAAAGAATTCACTATCTTAGAGATACTGGTATCTATCCCTTCCGTAATCTTACTTTTGTGGTATATTCTATACTCGATAAAAAAGAGAACTGGCCAAAGGCAGAATTGGTAGATGGGGAAAATACTATTTGTGTATTTCACGGACCTGTTAACTTAGCAGAAACTGATATTGGTTATACTGTATCATCAAACTCATTCACAACTGATATGTTTGAAGGATTTGATATGGTGATGTTGGGTGATATTCATAAAAGACAAACGTTGGGTTCATCAACAATTGCATATGCTGGTTCAATGATTCAGCAAAACCACGGAGAAGCATTAGATAAACATGGTTATTTATTATGGGATGTTGATAGTAGAACTTTTGAAGAAATTGATATTCCAAATGATTATGGATTCTATACATTGGATGTTCATAATGGTATAGTTCCCACTGTTACTGATATGCCGCTTAAGCCAAGATTAAGAGTTAGGGTATCTAATACAGACCCAACTCAAATCAAAAGAGCTCTAACTGAGATAAAGAAGAAATACAAAGTAGAGGAATTTACTGTTACTCGTATGGATACATTATCTAAACAAAAGACTGGTGACTTTGATGATAGTTTGGCAATTGGAAATGTAAGAGATGTTGAATATCAAAATGAATTGATTAAAGATTACTTACAAAGACAATACCTTGCTGATGATGATACTATTGATAAGATTAAACAAATCAATAGAGAAATGAATTCAAAGTTAGTAGATGATGATGTTACTCCAAACATTCAATGGGTACCAAAGACATTTGAATTTTCTAATATGTTCTCATATGGTGAGAATAATAAAATAGAATTTGATAGTGTAAAGGGAATGGTTGGTATCTTTGCGCCAAACGCAAGTGGTAAATCATCTCTATTCGATGCAATTTCATTTTGTATTTTTGATAAGACTAGTAGAACTTATGTAGCAAAGAACGTATTAAACAATAGAAAAGATAACTTCTATTGTAAACTACATTTTCAGATTGAAGGTGTTGATTATTATATAGAGAGAAGAGCAAAGTTAATCAATAAGGGTAGAAACCTAAAAGTCGATGTTTCCTTTTGGAAAGACGATGAGGGTGGTATCACTTCTTTGAACGGAGAGCAAAGGAGAGAAACTAATACAAATATTCAACAATATTTGGGAACCTATGATGATTTTGTTCTTACTACTCTATCGTTACAAGGAAACAACTCATTATTCATTGATAAATCTCAATCAGAACGAAAAGAAATACTTGCTCAGTTTATGGGAGTAGATGTATTTGATAAACTATATACATTTGCATCGGATGAGAATAGAGATAACGCTTCCCTAATTCGTAAGTTTAAGCAAGATGATTTCACTCAGAAATTAGCTGATATTGAAATTGGGTTAAAAGCTAAAGAAGCAGAATATAAATTAGAAGATGTTAATCTAACAACTGTTAAAGATAAAGTAGAAGTACTTAATCAGAAATTGATATCTTTAAATGAAAAGATAGTAAAGGTAAAATCTGATAATTATTCATTAGAAGAATTGGAAGCTAATAAATTAAAAGCTCAAAATTCTTTAATACAACTAATATCTCAAAGAGATACAAATCAATCTAAAATACAAACATTAGAAGAAACTCATATACAATTAGAGGAAGAGATTGATTCATTTGATGAAGATGAGATTACTAAAGAATATGATTTATATAAAAAATATTCAAGTGATATTAGGGATGTAAAGAATGACTTGGAGAAATTTGAAATACGATATGAATCTTTAAATGATAAATTAGTACATTTAGAATCACATAAGTATAATAAAGATTGTGATATTTGTTTAGAGAATTCTGAAACAATCATAGATGCTAAAGTTAAAGCTGAGGCTGATTTAGCTATATTAGATATAGAACGTAAATCTAAAATGGAAGATAGAGATAGACTTCTTCTTGCCATTGATACTCGTAAAAAATACGAAGATTTACATAATGAACTTATCAAACTAAAGAGTAAGGAGGTAAAAGCTGAAAAAGATGTTAACACACTTATTAACAAGTTATCAACATTTGAAACTCAAGAAGTTAAGTTAGAGAATGAAGTTTATCAAGTTACACAACTAATTGCAGATTATTTAAATAATGAAAAGCAAATTAAAAAGAATACTATACTCAGAGATGAGATAGTAGATGTAAGACATTCTTTGGGAAAATCTAAACAACTACTAAAGAATAGTGAAACTGATATATTAATTTTAAACGGAGAAGTTTCATCATTAAAGAATCAGAAACAAACAATAGAAGCTAGGATAAGTGAAGTTAGGGAATTGGAAGACCAATTCACATTATATGAATATTACCTAAATGCATTGGGTAAAGATGGTGTATCATATGAATTGATTTCTAAAGCACTACCAATGATTGAAGGTGAAGTTAATAACATCTTAGGACAAATAGTAGAGTTTGGATTGCAATTAGAAATGGATGGTAAGAACATTAATGCAAACATCGTTTACGATGACCAGAAGTGGAGTTTAGAGATGTGTAGTGGTATGGAAAGGTTCATTAGTGGATTAGCAATTAGAATCGCTCTAATCAACGTATGTAACCTCCCTCGTCCAAACTTCTTAGTAGTAGATGAAGGGTTCGGAACATTGGATAGTGAAAATCTTACATCATTATATATGTTGTTTGCTTATCTTAAAACTCAATTTGAATTTGTGATGATTATATCGCATATTGATTCAATGCGAGATGTAGTTGATACTCTAATGGAAATCAAAAAAGTAAATGGATTCAGTAATATTAAATACTAAATTATGATAGGAATTATAGGACAGGGGTTTGTTGGTAATGCAGTTTATCAAAAGTTTAAAAATTACTACGATGTACTTACTTATGATTTAGATGACTCAAAATGTAACTCTACATTCAGAAAACTATCCAGAGAATGTGAAACTATATTCATTTGCTTACCAACACCAATGGATGAGGGTGGTAGATGTAACGTATCCATTGTAGAATTAGAGTTGGTAGGATTAAACTCACAAAGCGCTCGTTATGATAGAAAGAAAACTATTGTAATCAAATCAACTGTATCTCCTGGTACAACTGAACGATGGAATAAACAATACAAAAACTTAAACATTGTATTCAATCCTGAATTTCTTACTGAACGAAATGCTGTTGATGATTATGAAAATCAAAAAAGGATTATATTAGGAGGACCAAGACCAACAACTACTGAGATAAAACAAATATTCTCAAAAGTATTTCCAAAAGCTCATATCATTAAAACGGATTCTACTCATGCTGAGATGGTTAAGTATTTAACTAACTCATTCTTAGCAACAAAGGTATCGTTTGCAAATGAAATGTATCAGATATGTGAAGGATTGGATGTTGATTACGATAAAGTAATTGAATATGCAACTCAAGATGAGAGATTGGGAGATTCCCATTGGAATGTTCCAGGTCCAGATGGAGATTTTGGATATGGAGGACATTGTTTTCCAAAAGATGTTAAAGCATTAATGGTAGTAGCAGAAGATATGGATATCATTCCACTTATGTTAGCAGCAACTGATGTTAAAAACAACGAAGTAAGAAAGAATAGAGATTGGGAACAAATGAAAGGTAGAGCAGTTACTTAGACCTTAAAACATTAGTTGGTAGAGTTTGGTTAGGGGATACTTTTTCTTTAATCAAACTTTCTACTAACCCATTCATCTTATACCCCTTATCCTTACAAAAAGACTTTAATAATTGATGTACTTCTTTATCAATTTGTAACATTGCATACTTTTTATCCATTTCTTTAGTTTTCTTTAGTTTTCTTTAGTATAAGTATCCACATTCTAAAAAGTGGAATATTTATAGTGAGAAACACTAATAGGCAATTGGTAAATGGCAAGAATTAAAAAGTACTCACCTGAACAAAACTTATCATCATTTCAAACATTCGTAATTGATGATAACCCGAATTCTGATTATTTTAGAATAACTGAATTTAATGATACCTTTACAGGTGGAAAAAACGGATTTCTTATAGAAGGGTCTCAGTATCTGAAAGAAACAACTGAAATTAAGATAGAGATTTTAGATGTTGAAGGTAATCCTATTTACTATGAACCAGCAAAAGGTGTTCCGGAATATTATGAAGGTATATCATCTTTAATAGCTGTTTACATATATAACGATACACCAATTGGATTGGGTAAAATTACTGTTTTAGGTGAACTTAAACAATATGATGATAATGGTGTTATAAGAGATGTACCAGACCAATGGAAAGGTAATTATAATGTTAAGTGGGAAAATGATTTTCAAATCAATAAGATACTTGCCAATGAGGATAGAGTTAGATTCTTTAAAAGACCTAAAGTTAATATTGGTGAGATTAACAAACCAATATTTAATAATAACGCAAACTTAATAACTCAGATTGGTAATGTTAATGGTATTCCATTAGCACCAACCGCTGGTACTTCATTAAGTGAATTCTCTCTACCAACATCATATAGATTAAACGTTACTAATGGTTCTAATTGGACTGGTTCAATTGATGGTAATCGTATTTCATTTGATGATATAGATTATAATCCAATTGTTTTAGATGTTGTAAGTGAAACTGAAGTAATTGTTTCACCACCATACGCACCTAATGGAATCGTAGCGCCATTCTCAAATGAAAGTTATGTATCATCATTTAATTATTTAGAAGGTGTAACTGATTTAGCAACCGCACTTACTGGTTCATTCGCTAAGATTAGTATTACTGATATGAAAACAGTAGTTGGTGATGCTGCAAGAGTAAAAGTATATAGACGTTCTCAATCAAACTTAACTGATTATGAGTTCGTACAAGAAATACAATTAGAATCAAATGAGTTATTAAGAGATATAGAAACTACTGAAGCTAATGAAATTAGTTATGGTACATTTACACAAGATGTGTTATCACAATATTGGATAACATCATCAAATGATATTTCAGTAGAACTAAACACTGGATTCCTATACAACTCAGCTAAATTAAACTCAACTGAAGGAAACCACTTTCTTACGAAACAATCATTTCCAATTCAGAGTGGTGTAGAATATACATTAGATTTTAATTTAAAAAAGGGTAGTGTTTCCCCAACTGATTTCCTAAAAGTAACTTTAAGTGGTTCTTTAAATGGAACTCCAAAATCACAAACAATTGTAAATATACCATCTTCAAATGCTATTTTACAAAAACGAAATTTTACTGAAAATATAATTGCTGATGATTTTGATGAAGCAAAGTTATATTTTGAAGTTGATGGAGTTGATTGGTATGTTAATAATGTAAGTTTAAAAGCATCACAAGAAACATCGTTTTCTCCTGATGAGATTACGTTCATCCAACAAGTTCCAAAAACATTACAAACTGAAACGTTTGATTATAGGTTTGAATTCTATGATATAAACAACAACTACATTCCAATATTAGTTGAGGATACTAAAACATTTAATGGTGGTAATTTAAATCTTTTTAATAAAGATATTACACTTACACCGAACAATTTATATTTCTCATTTGATTCAGCATCAGCTCCAGCTAATCCATTACCACCTACAACAATTACATTTGATGTAGAAACTACTTTAGTTACTGGTTCGATTACATATACATCTGGTGCATATGATGAATTTGGTGATATACTATTATCATCACAATATGCAGGTGGACAGTATCCTGGTTTAATGAGTGGATTAGAAACGTTATCACCAACATTAACTGTTTCTGATTATACTGGTTCAAGAGATGATATCACTGTACAATACATTAGATTTACTGGTGAAGTAGAAGGTGTATCGGATGATGTGGTAATTACAAGAACCCAAGATGGTAAGGGTGGTGTAAACTTTGAGATTAGACCTTATAGAGGTACTATTATAAAAAATAACGATGAGAGTACGTTAGAGGTACAAGCAATTCGTATCGATGGTGTTAATGAAATCATACTAAGAGATAACTTACCACAAAATGGATTCTCTGATGCAAAATTAAAAGTACAAAGTGGTTCGGAATATATTTTATTATCTGATGCATCTTCAAGTGGATTCATTCAAGGGTTAACTGCTGGTACAACTGGTAGTGGTGAATTAGATTATAACGCAGTATTCGATAGAACATCAATTACAGGTCAATTACCATTATACTTAATGGATGGTACTACTGAAGAGGATATTCTAACAACATTATTACTAACTGATTTACAAGATGGATTAGGGGCTGGTTTTACAACATTTGATGTTGAACAATTTAACATCAACCCAAAAGAAGATACAACATTCACACCACAAACTGCAAGTTTAGCTGGTAACTTTTATTTAAGAGGTACAAACGAATCGCCAATTAGTGGTACGTTAAAAGTATTCCCATCGATGTCTATTGATGAATCACTTTTACCTGAATATTATATGTTTTTTGAAACCGGAGCATTCGATAGTAGAATAACTGTAACAGCAACTAATGCACAAAACGAAATCATTGGAAGTGGTATACCGGGTGATTCGGTAGAGTATTATACACCAATTGATAGTAAGCAATTAACATTCAACTTTACTTATGTAGAGAATTTCACATCAGAATCGATTAGTGTTGATAAAACAATATTCGTAGTACCGGATGGTTTGGGTATTGAGCCGGTTGTTGTAAGTGTTGACCCACTTACCTTAAACTTAAACTCAAACCAACAAGGTGAAGTTTATAGTTACACTCCATTGGATACAACAATTACTGCTAAACAAGGTAAGTTGGATTTAATTTATACTGGTAGTGAAAAGCCCGGTACATTCTATACTGAATCAATCAGTACAACAAATATAGAATATACTACTGAAAGTTTTACAAATACTACGTTATCACTTACTGGTTTTGATAACATGACATCATCGTTAGTAGCTAGTGTTGATTATAACTTAAAAGTATATCCATATTATACATCATCTTTTCAATCACAAACTATTACACAACGTATTACTAAAGGTGTAGATGGTTCAGATGCAGTTGAAATTGTAATAGAACCATCAGTAGTAAGTTTACAAGCTGATGAAAACGGAACTGTAACGGATTACTCAACGGCAAATACTAATATAGTTGTTAAGCAAAGCAATCTATACCTATCATATGAAACAAGTAGTTTACCTGGTACATTTAATGTATCTGCAACTGGTAGTGGTATTGTAATAGGTGATATATCAGCATCCTCTCAATATGATTTAGATTTCGGAGATGAGACTGTACACTTTACAAACTTTAGTGAATTGGAAGGTGGTAGTGGTTCGGTTGATTACAACTTTGTTGTATTCCCATACTCATTAACAAATGGTGTCGCTGGTGTAGTTGAAACTTATAATAAAAAGCAAGTATTCTCAAAATCAAATGATGGTACTGCTGCAAGAAGTGTAAGTTTATCAACAACAACTGAAGTAGTTAACTTTGATGGTGATGGTGTAGTAACCTCACCAATCGGTTCAATATTTTTACAAGCAACCCCATTTAACGTAACTGGTTCCCAAACATATTACCAATTCTTTAGAGATAGTTTCGCTTATAGTTTAGTTGGAACTGACCCTACGTTTGAAGTAGGTTCGGGTGATGCAACTTCACCTGGTGAAACTGCAACTTGGTCGGTTCAAATTAGAGATGGTAACGCTACTTCTCCGGTCGTAGCATCCGCAGAGGTAACTATCGCAGGTATCAAAGCTGGAGCTGATAATTATCAAGTATCGTTAACAAACCCATCACCAAGTGTTGGGGTAGAGGTTGATGGTACAACTACATTGGATACAACTGGAACCCAGATAAGGGCATTTAAAGCAGCTACTGAATTAACACACGTTAGTACATATTCATCGGAAACATTGGATTTAATTGGAGAACCAATTGGTACTTTAGGAGAATTCTCAGCTTCATTACATTATGTACCTACATTTATAACACAACCAAATATCCCAACAGGAAACCCTGCTAATATAGACCCAATTACTGGTTGGAACATACCACAAGATAATAAATCGGCTACATTAGTTTATAAGGTTGATATTGAAAATGGTAGAGCAACTTATTTCTTATCACAATCACTTTCAACTGTATTCGAAGGGGCAACTGGACCTGGTATTGTTATGAGGGGAGAATGGACTGGTTCGATTGATTACTTATTTAGTTTAGAACAAAAACGTAGAGATGCGGTGGTATATAAATATACCAATGGTCCTGATTTAGAAACTCATTACTTTGGTACAACTAATGCAATATCCGCTTCTAAGGTCTTAAAATTACCATACACACCACCAGATGGATATACGGATGCACCCATCTATAATGGTACTCAGAATCAAGGTGATATCGATACGTTTGGTTGGGAATACTTAGGACAGCAAGATATGTTTGTTGCTGCTAAGATAGCAATCTTCGAAGAATCATTTGTAGAAAACACAATAAACGTTGGTATTCCACCTGATGGATTTCCAAACGCAAATATAGCAATTGTTGGTGGAACCGATGAACCTTACATAGCAATAGGTCAACAAGGTACTCAAGGGTTTGCACAACCGGGTATCTTTATGGGTATGAGTAATGATGGTGGACCTGGTGGTACTTATGGTACAATGGGACTATTATCATTGAAATCAACACCAGATGGTGGCGAATATAAATCAATGGAATGGGATGGTGAATCATTAACGATTAGAGGTTCCATAAGACAAACATCAGCAGGTGTGGTTGAACCATCTCTTAGAGGAACTTGGGCAGATGGTGTAGATTATAACCCAAGTGATTTAGTACAATATATAGGAGAAACTTGGAGTGCTGATACAGCTCACACATCAGATATATCTGGTAATTCAACTGATGGACCTCCGGGTACAGGTCCTTGGACTATCGCAGCTGGTGCTGGTAAGAATGTAAGTTTATTAGCAGATTCATATGTAATACAATATGATGAATTTGGATTAAACCCAACACCTTCATCAACGATAGAACTAATAGCATCATCATCAAACTTTATTGATGCATTTTTTAAATTTACTGGTGGTACTGCTGGAACATTCACTTCGGAAACTTCATTTTCGGATGGGTTAACTGCAAATACTGATACTAAGGCATTTAGTGTACCATCAGCGTATTTTGCAACACCATTAACATTTAAAGTAGCAGTATCGGAAGGTAGTCAAATAGAAGCACTATCGGATACACTAACAATAACAGCATTAAAGTCTGGAGCAGATTCCACACCAATGTACTTTGTTACTCCAATAGCTGGTGGTACTCAAATAAAAAATAGTAGTGGTAATATTCAACTACAAGTACAAGAATCATCTATAACGGGATTAAGTAATATATCATCTGGTACTATAAAACTTTACAAAGATGATTCATCATTGTTAAACGCATCGATGAGTGGTATTACTGGTGATGAATATAATCCAACAATTGATAAAGATGCTATTAATGGTACATTAATATTAGAGTTAAGAGATTCATCTGATGATAGTGTTTTAGATACAATAACATTATTAGATGTAACCGATGGTTTAGGTGGAGGTTCATTTATTTCATCAAACTTAAAATCAACAAGAAACCCATCAGATAATTCATTTTTACCAACTTCATTAACTGCTCAGGCATCTTTCTATGATACATCTGGAGCTGAAAAAACTTCGAATGTAATAATAACTCCATCGTTTGTTGGTGGTGTAGACAAAATGGCAGTTGGTGCTGCAAGTGGTGATACTACAAATATTACAATAACTGCTGATGATGGGGATGGTGGAAGTATTACATTGGGAGGTGCTTCCGTAGCAACAAAAGATGTGGTATTAACGGCAGTATTTACTGACCCTACTACATCTCAAACAAATACAATTACTGAAACTTATTATATAATTTCAGATGGTGCAGATGGTATTGATGCAATAACTATAATCAATCCAAACCAAGCACATACAGTTCCAGCTAATCCAGATGGTACATTGAGTAGTGGTGCTCTTACTAATAGTGGAACAACTATTCAAGTATTTGAAGGAACGGCTCCGTTATCTTATGTAACGACTTCTCCTGGTGATGGTCAATATAACATAACACCTACCCAAAATCCAACCTCTACAATGAGTACACCATCGATTAGTGGTGTTGGTACATCCACTGCTACGGTTGCTGATTTTACTTCTATGAATAGTGGAACGGATTCAGTCAGTATAACCTATGCTATTTCTGGTAAACGAAACAGTGGTACAGTATTTACAGCAGACACCATACAAACTTTAACTAAAACACCATCTGGTGAAAGTGGAACAAACGGAACTGCTGGTTCTGGTGGAACAAATGGAACTGCTGGTTCTGGTGGTGCAAATGGTACTCCTGGTTTACCCGGAGCTGGTGTAGTATATAGAGGTGAATGGGATGCAACGAAATTTTACTTCCAAAGTACTGAAAGAAAAGATATTGTAAAAGGTAGTCTTGGCAATTATTGGATAGTAAATGATATAGGTTCTAATGGACTTGATGGTGACGCATGGGATGACCCTGATAATGACCCTGGTAATTGGCAAGCGTTTGGTGCACAATTTAGTTCGGTTGCAACTGATATACTATTCGCAACAGATGTGTACGCAGACCAAACAATTAACGTTGGTGCATCTGGTTCAAACCCAGTAATCGCATTAAATGCTGATGCTGGTAATTCAAATGCAAATCCATACATATCAATTGGACAAAGCCCACAAGGTTTTGAAAGTGATGGTATTTTTATAGGATTTGATGAAGGAACTGCAAGTTTATCTTTAGCTGGTGATAATGTGAAAACAAACATTGGTGGATGGCAAGTTGATAAAAGTGGATTATTTTATGAAACAGATTACTCAATTGGAGATTTAATATCTGCTGAATTAGTAGCAACCTCATCATTCTCTCCAGCAGCCATACAACAATGGCTTTACTATGGTTCAGTTTATAATCAGGTTTACAATATTGGTTTTAGTTCGAATGGTTCACTCACCCCAGCTGAAACTTTAAAAACATTTACTAGAACAGCTGACCCGTTTGGAAGTGGTTCTTCACTAACTGCATATGGGCAAATTACTACTACTAATACAATCGATGGTGGTGGTGAGGCTAGTGGTTTAACTACATTCAACTTATTAAATGCATTATACGCAGATTCATCATCTGTAGATTACCAATCATATGTAACTTCATCTTGGGATATAACTGGAGCTGGATATGGTGGTGGAGATGTAAGGTGGGTTGTACAAGATGGAACTTCCGTTATTTTTTCCGATACTGCATGGAACCACGTTATGAGCACAACTTCAGGTGAGTATGGAACCGATATTTTGGAATATAACTTTTTCGGAACACCACATTGGGCACCTAATTCAAATGCATATATATTAGCAGAGGGAGTTACGATTCCTGCAGATGGTGGAGTTGCTGCATATACATCAGCATCACTTGCAATTAAATTAGGTACTATTGAAGGAGACGAAGCTGATGTAAATAACAATGGTATCATCGGTGATTTTATATCTTCTTCTGCAGAAAACACATATGGAAATATAGATTTAGCAGCTGCAACTAAATTAACATTATACACAATACATCGATCTGGTGAAGATTTAAGTGTTAGTAATGTTGGAACTGTTTTGGCGGGTTCGTTAGATAATCGTATTATAACTGGAGATGCAATTAGATTATCAACATCTGGTTCATCAACTGGTACTAACAAACCATTTATATCAATTGGACAATCATCTGCTGGTTATGATAATAGAGGAGCATTTTTAGGATTCCCATCAGCATCGGAAATACCGCATTTTTCATTAAGAAGTCCATCTGGTGATTTTTTAAGATACAATGGTGAGTCTGTTCAATTTAGTGGTGATTTTAGTGGAGGTACAATCGAAGAATCTAATATCGTAGGAGGTTCAATTAGTGTACCAGTTAGTGGAGAAGGTGCAAAATTTAGTGTTGATGTAAATGGAAACGTTTCAGCATCAAATGCTAGTATTGGTGGTATTATAAACGCTGATAGTGGTAAAATTGGTAATTGGATTATTGATGTAGATTCGGGGGTATTAAGAGATGATGATTCGGAAATAGTACTTGACCCAGGAACACCCCAAAAATCCGCTGAAATTCAATTATTTGATTCTGGTACAAAGAAAGTAATAATTGGACCACAAAATACTCTAGCAAATACAGCAGGTAGTGCTGGATTTAATATGGTGTTTTCAACCGCTGGAGTAGCAACACCTGATACCAATATAACACAAAATTCAGCTGGAAAGTTTTTTAATTTTAGTGGATTTTCTATTGGTGATAAAACCGATACTAGTGTAGCATCAACAACTGTTGCTGTTGGTGATATTTCAATAACATTGGACTCTGTACCAGCGTTAACGTTAAACCCACCAACGCAAACAATTACACAAACAACTTCATATCCAAATTATTTACCATCATTTAATAATCAAACGCATGGTAATACATCAGGTCCCAACTTTATCAGACAAATAGCATATTTGTTTTTAGAGGTTGTTGATGGTGATAATTCTGATGTAGTTATTGGTAGAACTAAAATAGCACAAACTTCCGAAGCAAGAAGTGCAAAGGATTCAGTAGGTAATTACTATTTAGGTTCATATGTAGATAGTGGTGGAGGTGGTGGTGGACTTTCAAGTGAAATTACATCGGTAGTTGGTGATACAAAAATTACATTATCCGATGGTTCTTATATCTTAGCTAAAGATGTTAAAATAGGAGATAAGATATTATCTTGGAATTGGAATGATAAACTTGATTCACATATAGGAATAGATGAGTTTGGTGAATTTACCATAGATGCAATTAAAACAAGAACAACAACTGAAATATATAAAGTTACAGTAGGTGATAAAGTTATTGAAGTTTCGGATTCACATGGATTTTGGTTAGATAACAACGAAGAGATAAAAACAACTGAATTAGTTGAAGGTGAGAGTAAAATTTATGTAATGGATGGTGATTCAATTTCTTTACAATTAGTTGATAAGATTGAGTTATTAGATGGTGCTGATGTATATACATTCTCAGTTGCTGGGGTATATAATTACATATCAAATGATATCTTATCACATAATACTATAACATCAGGTTGGACTTTTGTAGGAACTACTCTAAATGGTATAGCAGCTGTTCCTGGAACTGTTGGAGCACAAGGTACTAAAAGTGTAAGTATAAATGTAACAACGGCATCTGCAAACGCTTCATTAAGATATTCGGTTCAATTAGGTACAACTTCTGGATGGAGAGTAAATACCGCTTCTGATGGTACTGTTTCTACATCGTATTCAACAGCAACAGTAGCTTATAACAATACGAATGCTAACTCTACAGCTACAACTGGTTACTTACAATCATTTGGTAGTACTTTAGATTTATCCGTAGCATTTGCACTTCCTTCAAATTTTGTTGAGATTAAAGCAGGTGGTATTCAAGTAGTTTCAGGACCCGATAAATTTGTAAAAACTACTAGGAGAGCTTCTGGTGATACTGATACTGAATTATTTAAAGTATATGGTGGAACCGCTCTTTTTGATAATATGACAGCTGGTGGTGGAAGTCCATCTGACAATGTAGCAATTTCAGCATCGGGTTATATAGTACCGGGTCTTCCTGATATATATGATATAGGTACATCCAATTTACCTTGGAACAATATATATGCAAATAACGGAACTATTAATACATCCGATGAAAATAAAAAAGAAAATATTGTAACATCTGATTTAGGACTAGATTTCATAAATGAATTGACTCCAATATCATATAGATTTATAAGTGGTAGTAGAACTCATTATGGGTTAGGTGCACAAAGTGTTGAAACTACATTAGAATTAGTTGGAAAAGATTCTATGGATTTTGCTGGATTGATAACTGGTTCAAATTACGCATTAAGATATCACGAATTCATTTCACCAATGATTAGGGCAATTCAAGAGTTGACTAATAAAGTTACACAATTGGAATCTCAAATTAGTGGTTCAAATACGTAAAACAAATTTAGTATATACTTATATATAGATAATAAAAATAACTAAGTTATGGAACAAAAGACAGAGAAGCTAGAACAATCAGTAATTGATAAACTAAAATCAATCCAAGAATTACAAAACAATATGGTAATTGGATTGGGGCAAGTTGTAGTTCGAAAAAGAGAAATAGAAAAACAATTAGAAGAACTTAATTCTAAAAATATTGAATTTGGTAATAAGTTGGATTCATCAATAGAAGAAATGGATTCGGAATTGGCTGAATTGGATAAGAAATACCCAAACGGACAAATTGATTTAGATGCAGGTACAATAATTTACTAAAAAATATTTGGTAAATTAAAATATTATTTGTATCTTTGTAAAGAAGTGTAATCATATACACTAAATTTGTTTATGTCAAAAAAGAAATTGTTATATGTATCATCTCACCTATCTACTGGTGGAATGCCACAATACTTATTAAAGCAAATAGAAATCTTCAATGATGAGTTTGATATAGAAGTAATTGAGGTAAACAACCATAGTGGTGGAGTGTTTGTAGTTCAGAAAGACCAAATTATTAATTTGGTTAAACTACATACATTAGGAGATGATAAATCCGAAATAGTTGATTTGATAGATTCTATCAAACCAAACATCATACATTTTACTGAAATACCAGAACACTTTTTATCGGTTGATATATTAGATAAGTTGTGGGTAGAATCACGTAAGTATAATATTGTAGCGTCAACACATGGTTCTGCAACAAACCCAAACGAAATTCGTTACCAACCTGATAGATATGTTTTAGTATCCGAATGGAGTAGGAGAAAGTTCGAACATTTGGGAGTTGATACTAAGGTATGGGAATATCCAATAGAGAATCAAACATTCAATAAAACTGAAATTCAAAAAGAGTTAGGATTTGATACTGAATGGAAGCACGTTCTTATGGTTGGGTTATTTACTGAAGGTAAGAATCAAGGAGAAATATTTAAAGTAGCTAGAATCTTAGAAAAGTATAAAATCAAATTCCACTTCGTTGGAAACCAAGCTATGAACTTTGAATCATATTGGGGACCTATAATGAATAGTAAGCCTGATAATTGTGTAGTATGGGGTGAACGTAATGATGTAGATAAATTCTATAAAGCATCGGATATGTTCTATTTCAGTTCTAAGTTAGAATTGAATCCACTATCAATTAAAGAAGCATTGGGGTATGGATTACAATGTATCTTCAGAAAGTTACACACTTATTTAGATACATATGATTCTAATGAATTGGTTACTTATATTGATGATGATATAAACAATACTAAGAAAATTATAATAGAGTTATTAGAACCTGAATTCAATGAGATACCAGGTTGGTTCGCATATGAGGGTCTATATAACCGAATGGTGAATAACGCTAAAGGTGGTGAGGTATTTGTTGAAGTAGGGAGTTGGTTAGGTAAATCATCTAATCATATGGCTACATCAATTACCAAATCAAAAAAGAATATAGATTTTACTGTTGTTGATACTTGGAAAGGTACTGATGATGAAGAACTACACCAAAACATAGTTGGTTCATACGGTGGTGATATTTATGGTGAATTTGTAGAGAATACAATAATGAGTGATAACTTTGGTACATTCAAAGCTATAAAGGATACATCGGAAAACGCATCAACTCAATTCCAAAATGATTCTATTGATTTCATAATGATTGATGCTGGGCATGATTACAAATCAGTTATAACCGATATCAAACGTTGGTATCATAAAGTAAAACCCGGTGGATTTATCACTGGTGATGATTATGGGGTTTTCCAAGGAGTGAATCAAGCTGCTAATGAATTCTTCTACAATCAAATGTTAATTGATAATCGTAGTTTTGTTCGTAAGAAACCAAAGATTCAGATAAAACATTTAATGACTCGACCGGATGATTTAAGAGAACGTATAAGTCAAGAATCATTGAAACAACTACAATCATATGGTATGGATTACGAAGCTATCGTAAACACACCTTATACTGATTTCCCACCAGCGGAACATTGTAGGAGACCACAACATATATCCCCAACTAATACACCTGGTGAACTTTCACCTGGAGCAGGATTGGGTTGGATAACTGGAGGACATTATGGTTGTTATATGGCACATAGATTCGCATTGGAAACAATGAGTCCTGATTACGATTACACATTAGTATTTGAAGCAGATGCATATATCCATAGTGGATTAATGGAATTTGTTGAGATTATACATAAAGCGTGTTTTATATCAGAAAGAGATAATGTACCATTTATATCATTCGCAGATAATCCATCAAACTCAAAAGAAAAGATAGATGAGTTGTTTAGTAAAACCGCACACAACCAAGATTTAGCACACGCATACTTAATCCCAAATAGAGAAAAAGGATGGTGGTTAGATAGAATAAAAGATTGTGAATGGGATGTAGCTGATTTATGGTACAATCACGTATTCTACCATCACCAAAGACCAAGATACACAACTAATAAAATGTATTCAAATCAGGCTGAAGGATTTTCATTATTAGATTTAACAAATAAGACTTGGAAATGATATACGATAAATTAAAAAAGAATAAAAACAATATTACTGAAGTAACTAATAGAGTTTCTTGTCATTTTGTAAGAGGACCATTCGTTGAAATAACAGGTAATGTAACTGAGGAGTATGTAGTGCAATTTATTGATAAAACTACAAACCAGATAAGATTTGAAACTACAATTGGGAATAACAATTGGGCTAAATCAAATATAGAGTATTGTATCGATTGGACGGTAAGGGTACTTAAAGATAATGATGTTTTTTATGAGCATGATTTTAATCCAAATGGTAAACGTGTGTTTATATCAATGGGTTCAAAGGCATTGGGTGATACATTAGCATGGTTCCCATATTTTGAAGAATTTAGAAAAAAACACAATTGTGAAGTAATTGTATCTACGTTTCATAATCATATGTTTGAAGAACAATACCCTCAGTTTGAATTCGTTAAACCTGGTTCTACTGTACCAAACTTATACGCAATGTATGATGTTGGTTTATTTTACAATGAGAATGGTAGTGTAAATGGATTAAAGAATCCAAACGATTTCAAAACCCAAACTATGCAAAAGATGGGTTCTGATATATTAGGATTGGAATACACAGAGGTACGACCTTTACTACCAAAATCCAATGTTGTAAAGGATGATAAATTAATTACAATAGCTATACATGGAACGGCACAATCTAAATATTGGAATAATCCAACTGGTTGGCAAGATGTGGTTGATTGGTTAAACAATAAAGGATACACAGTTAAGTTACTATCCAATGAAGGTGATAACTATATGGGTAACAAACATCCAAAAGGAATCACACAACATCCATCGGGTCCATTAGAAGGTGTTATGGATGAGATGAGAAAATCAAAAGCATTCATAGGTATTGGGAGTGGTTTAAGTTGGTTAAGTTGGGCATTGAATACAAAGACTGTATTGATAAGTGGGTTCTCATATGATTGGGCAGAGATGAGTGATTGTGTAAGAATAACCCCACCTAAAGATAAATGTGGTGGATGTTTCAATAGATTAAAATTAGATGCTGGTGATTGGAACTGGTGTCCAGACCATAAGGGTACAAATAGACAGTTTGAATGTACTAAAGGTATTTCATCCGAAATGGTAATTAATGAATTAGAAAAGTTCTTATAATGAAGAAAGTATGGATGAATGGGTGTTTCGATGTTTTACATCATGCTCATTTTAAAATGATTGAGTTTGCATCTACATTTGGTGAGTTAGTTGTTATTGGTATAGATTCCGATAAACGAGTAAAAAAGCTAAAAGGAGATGATAGACCATTTCATTCAGAAGAAGAACGTAAATACAATTTAGAAAGAATTAAAGGAGTGAGTAAAGTTATAATATTCGATTCTGAGATAATGTTAGAAGAGGCAATTAAACGATATCAACCGGATATATTTGTAATAGGTTCAGATTATAAAGATAAATCGATTGTAGGTGAAGAATATTCTAAATCAATGGTATTCTTTAATCGAATGGAAGATTTTAGTACAACAAAAATATTAACAAATGAGTAGAGTACTTTTAATAGGGGAAAGTTGTATGGATATCTTTATCTATGGAAATACTCCACGTCTATCACCTGAAGGACCGGCTCCTGTTTTTAATCCAATCAATGAAAGATATAATGGTGGGATGGCATTAAATGTACAATCTAATTTGGAATCATTGGATGTGAGTGTAGATATTATAACTCATACATCTACAATAACAAAAACACGTTATGTGCATGAATCATCTAATACACTATTGTTAAGAGTTGATGAGGGTGATTTTGTAGATAGAATTGATAAAACTAAATTACCAACTAATTATTGGGATTATGATATGGTAGTGATATCAGATTATAATAAAGGATTTTTAACCAATGATGATATTGCACATATAGCATTTAATCACCCAAACACAATATGTGATACAAAAAAGAAATTAGGTGAATGGTGTAGGGATTTGAAATTTATTAAATTAAATAGAACTGAATACTTAAACAATGAAACATTTATTAATGATAATGAATGGGTAATTGAAAAACTTATAATCACACTTGATAAAGAAGGATGTAAACATAAAGATGTTATGTATCCAACTAAAGAAGTTGAGATTATGGATATATCAGGAGCAGGCGATACTTTCGTAGCAGGATTCACTATGAAGTATATAGAAAGCTCGGATGTAAATGAATCAATAAAATTCGGAAATGATTGTGCATCTCAAGTAGTACAAAAGAGAGGTGTTACAATTATAACGAAAACATAATTTATGTATATTTATATATGAATTCAAAATAAACAAATTTTTTAATTAAAAACTATTATGGCAAACGAAGAAATTCAAAAAATCGAATTGGTTACAAGAACACTTGAAGAAAGTGTAGTAACTCCAATAAAAGAAGCTAATGAGGAAATCTCTCAGTTAGTAAATGTATTCGGACAACTTTATCTACGAAGAAAAGAGTTGGAAGATGAGTTAGTTAAACTTGATGAAGGTGTGGAAAAGGCAGAAGCTGATTTCAAAGAAAAAAACGAAGCTATTAGAGGCTTAGTTAATGAACTTGAGCAAGAATACCCAAGAGGACAACTTGATTTACAAAAAGGTACAATTACATTTGACCCATCTATGAAAGAAAAGATGGCTGAGCAGATGGAAGTTGTGAAATAATCAAAATCGTATATTTATATAGTACAATAGAAAACGTACTATTACAATGAACGAATTATCTAACTTTTTAGTAGAAAGTATATTATTGGAAGCGGCCAAAGTAGAGAACTTAATTGTTGTCTACTCTGGTCGTTTTCAACCTTTCCACAAAGGTCATTACGCAACTTACTCACACTTAGTGAAAAAGTTTGGAAAGGATAAAGTGTATATCGGAACATCTAACAAAACCGATAATAAGAAATCACCTTTTAATTTCAAAGAGAAAAAGCAAATAATGACAACTATGTTTGGTGTTCCATCAAATAGAATTGTTGAAGTTAAGAATCCATATGTACCAACCGAAATATTAAAGAAGTTTGATTCAGACACAACTGGATTTATTACTGTTGTTGGTAAGAAGGATGCTAGTAGATTAGGTGGTAAGTTTTTTACTCCTTATAAGGATAACTTAGAATTTGAAGGATATAAAGATAAGGGATATGTTTACATAGCTCCTCAACAATCAAACCCAGTAAGTGGAACTGATGTTCGAATGGGATTGAGAAAAGGTTCTGATGAAGATAAGAAGCAATTCTTTACTAAACGAGCATATGGTAAGTTCAACCCAAAAATATTTAAATTTATAGCTGGTAAGTTATCACAACTACCAGAGATAACATCTGAGGGAATCTTTATCCCAAAACACATAATCGAAAATTGGATAGTTGATAACGTTGAGTTAATCAAAGAAGCATCTAAGATAGGTGGAGCTGAAGAAGCTGATGATGGACCTAACTTTCTATTCCCAACTTATAAAGCATTCGATAAAGTAGCTAAGAAAAGAGCTGAAGATATTGGATACACAGTGTTAGCACAAATTATGAGTGATGAACTTACTGATATAGATTCACATCCAATTTATCCAAATGGACCTGTAAAAGCAGTAACTCCATTCCCAGCGGGTGTAATTGGTAAAACAACGGCAACTAACCAAAAGGATTTCTATGGTTCACAAGCATATAGATTATGGTTTAAGCATGCAACTAGATTCGCTAGTTTAGTAGGATACTCAGTACTTGATTCTATTGATTTAGAGGATGAAAAAGAAGAAGCTGAAAAAACTAAGAAAATAAAAGACCCGAATGTACATAATGTAAATGAAGATATATCAATCCCAATTAATGTAGGTGATACTGTATTGGGTGGTAAATTCAAAAACAAACGTATTGTAGTTAAAACAATTGGTAAAAACGAAAAAGGTGATATTACTATAAATGGTAAAGCAATACTGAGAATTAGAGTAATTGAAGAAGGTACATTAGTTGAACTTGCTGGAACTGAAATTAAATGTGAAAACTGCAATCATCAATGGGAAATTGAAGCTGATGATATTGGTAAGTATTTATGTCACAATTGCGGATGGGATTCTCATAAGCAAAAACTTGATATAGCTGGATTATATAAGTGGAAGGAATCAAATAGTATGTTAGAGGAATTATCTTCAGAAGATAGAACTCTTATATACCAATTAACTTCACAGGCATTAAAACAAATGCCAAAATCTAAAAAACAAAAAGAAGTTATTAAAAAGTTAAATAAGGTTAGAGTTAAGAATGGTATGAGTCCATTAAAGGAAGATACCTTAACTGAAATCCCAATGGGTGATTTACAAAAGATTGATAAATTCGCTGATAAACAACTTAAACCAGTTGATATAGTTCTTACTGGTAAACATTTCTTTGATAGGTTAAATGACCCAAGAAACGGAAAAGAAGTATCAAATGCAGAGTTGATAGGATTCTTTAAAAGATTAGGTAAAAATAAAAAGGAATTTGTAAAGTTCCTTAATCAATACAATCAGATTGTAGTAAAGGATGATAGAACAAATCTAAACATTCCATTTATGAAACAATCAAACAAACTAATCGCTAAGACTATAATGAGGAAAGATGATTTTAAAACATCAGACCCGAAATATAAATTCGAATCATTACCAACTAAAGTTACTGATAAGATGAAACCTGTAAAAAGTGGAAAACCATCATCTGAAGGTGAAAGTGATTTTAATGACCATCACATAACATCAGCATACGCAAAGAGAGGTTCAATAGCAGAACCAGATACAATTGATTTTGATGATGACGGGAAAACCCCAGGTCATCAAAACAAAGAAAAGGATACTAAGAAAAAAGGGTATGAGCCGGTTAGAGAAAAGAAAAAGTTGAAATATAACGAACCATATGCATTGAGTGGTGGTATCGCTGAATCAACTAATAAAAAATAAAACCTATTATGATAAGATTAAATAAATTACTAAGTGAAGTTCTTCTAAACGAAGGTGGGGCATATGGGCATATGAATCATCCATTCGATACTGAAATCAATCTTACATTCGGTCAACTTAAAGATATTGTAAATAAAGCATTGGAAGGAAACTTGGATTTAGCAAGAGAGAAAACTGATGGACAAGCATTGGCTGTAAGTTGGAGAGATGGTAGATTAGTTGCTGCTCGTAACAAAGGGCATTTAAAGAACAAAGGTGAAAACGCTTTGGATATAAAGGGTGTAGCTACTAAGTTTGCTGGTAGAGGTGAATTAGAAAAGGCATATAACTTTGCTATGAATGATTTATCAAAAGCAATCAAATCACTTTCTGAAAAACAAAGAGATAAAATCTTTAAAGGTGGTGCATGTTTTATGAACTTAGAAGTAATATACCCAACATCAGTAAATGTAATACCTTATGGACAAGCTCTATTAGTATTTCATGGTACTATGGAATTTAATGAAGAAGGTATAGCAATTGGTGAGAATCAAGATGCAGCTAAGATACTTGCTGGAATGATTAAGCAAGTAAATCAAGATGTACAATCAGCATATACAATATCAGGTCCACCTATCAACGCATTACCTAAGAGTAAGAATTTAACTTCTTTAAAAGGAAAGTACAATTCAAAAATAGGAAAACTACAATCAAAGTTTAAGTTAAAAGATAATGATGGTATAGCTAATTATCATCAAGCATATTGGATGGATTTCGTAACTAAGAAATCACCAACTAAATTAGATAATAGAGTTTTAATGGGATTAGTTAAGCGATGGGCTTTCTATGATAAATCATTTAGATTAGATAAGAAGAATTTCGAAGATGTTAAAACATTAGAATGGGCAAAGGGAATTGATAAAAATGACCATGCTAAGATGGCTAAAGATAACATTAGACCATTTGAAGATATCTTCTTAGGTATCGGAGCAGATATACTTTCATTTATGAGTTCAGTACTTGCAGCTAACCCTGATAAGGCAATTAGGGATATGAAAAAGAGGTTAGATAAAACTATCATTGATGTTCGAAAGAGTGGTGATGAAAAGAAGATAGCTAAACTTAAAATGGAACTACAAAGATTAAAGGCAATTGGTGGTAAGGATAAAATCGTTCCTAATGAGGGAATTGTATTTGTGTACAATGGTAAGACTTTCAAATTAACTGGAACGTTCGCACCACTTAATCAGATACTTGGTTTATTTTACGAATAGTAAAAAACTCAATACTTATATATATAAGTATATAATAGGTTATGGGAGATAGTAAAAAATTTAGTAGAAAGTTCATGCACCCAACTCGTAGAAAGTTGGCTGATATGGTACAAACTGGTGAGTATGCAAAAAATACTCAAATCGCATTCTCTGATATAAAGGAAGAAGAAACCAAACGTAAGGTTGGGGATATTTGGAATGATTCGGATGGTAACGTATGGGAACAAAAAGATTTTGGTAAAGTAAAATCATCCAAAATGTCAAATGTAATGTCTGATTTACGAAAACACATTGAATCATTACATCAATGTAAAGCTGATGATTGTGATGTTAGTGGTAAGTTTTCCAAATCCGATAAAAAATTAATTTCGAAAACTGGTTATTGTGCTGGTTGCTTAGCAAAGAGAGAACTTATTATAAAGCAAGATGGTTTATGGGAATCCTATGAAGAATATAGGATATACTCCAATATGGCTGATTATGGAACTGATGTTATAGAAAAGTGGAATCAAGCTCTTAATGAAGTTGGTAATATACATGAATATGTAAATGATAATGGCTCCGTTGAAAAGTGGCAATCCAATGATGATGTTCAGACTTTAAAAGCTCAGATAGAAACCGATATAGAAAATGGTAAGAAAGAACTTACTGAAGTTATCGAAAAGCGTAATGTTGCGTATGAGAATTTAAAGCATAAGAATTATGAGTTGGTTAAAGAAATTTGATTTAAAAACTATTCTAATAATGGCACTATGTGTAGTGTTGTTAATGAGAGGATGTGGTAATGATGATACAAATGATATAGAAACTGTTGAGGTAGATGGTAAAGATTACGGACTAATAAAACAAACTATCGATACTGTTTTTGTAACTAAGGAAGTAAAGGTTCCAACCTATATACCAAAATACATTACTAAAGTTGAAACAGTTGAGGTTCAAATACCAATTGATATTGATACTTTGGCAATTGTAGAAAAGTACTTCTCTACATATCAAGTTAAAGATACATTAAATCTTTCATATGAGTTTCCACTTGGAGTTACCGATTCGTTGGGTAACAAACCATCACCAAATTTAGGATTTGGAATCATAACCGATAATATATCACAAAACTCAATCATCTCCAGAGATGTAGATTGGACATTTCAAATTCCAACAATTTATAATACATCAATCGTGAAGGAATTACCAAAGACTCAATTGTATTGGGGATTAAATGGTGGATTTAATAGAGAAGATGTAATTACTAACATATCTGGTTCTTTATTACTAAAAACTAAGAAAGATAAAATATTCCAATTAGGATTGGGAGTACAAAATAATTCTAATATACAGCAACTATCTCCATATATTAGTGCTGGTATGTATTGGAAGATATCATTAGGTAAGAAGAAATAATTTATGGCTAAACAATCGTTGAAGGATATAATCAAGTTGGAATATCAGAAGTGTGCTTCTGACCCAATTTACTTTATGAAAAAATATTGTATGATTCAACACCCTGTTAGGGGAAAAATACAATTCCAATTATATCCATTCCAAGAAGACACATTAATTGACTTTAAAGACCATCGTTATAATATAATACTAAAATCCAGACAAACTGGTATATCAACTCTAACCGCAGGGTATTCACTTTGGAAAATGTTATTTAATCAAGACTTCAATGTTTTGGTTATTGCAACTAAGCAAGAGGTGGCTAAGAATCTAATTACTAAGATTAGAGTAATGAATCAATACTTACCATCTTGGTTAAAGTTGGAAACAGTAGAAGATAACAAACTATCCTTACGATATTCAAATGGTTCACAAGCCAAAGCAACATCTGCTGCTAGTGATGCGGGTCGTTCGGAAGCGCTATCATTATTAGTATTTGATGAAGCTGCATTTATTGATAAGATTGAAGATATATGGGTATCTGCACAATCTACATTATCTACGGGGGGTAACGCAATTGTGTTATCAACTCCAAATGGTGTGGGTAATTGGTATCATAAAACTTGGGTAGGGGCTGAAGAAGGTAGAAATGATTTTAACACAATCAGATTACATTGGACAGTTCACCCTGAAAGAGACCAAGATTGGAGAGATGAGCAAGAACGATTATTAGGACCTAAAGGAGCAGCACAGGAATGTGATTGTGATTTTGTATCTTCTGGAGATAGTGTTATAGACCCACAACTTTTACAATTCTATAAAGATACGTATGTTCAAGAACCAATTGAGAAAACTGGATTCGATGGTAACCTATGGAAATGGGAATATGCTGATTACAATAAATCTTATATAGTAGTAGCCGATGTCGCTAGAGGGGATGCTTCGGATTTCTCTACCGCACACGTTATTGATGTTGTTACATCAGTTCAGGTAGCTGAATATAAAGGTAAATTAGATACAAAGGATTTTGGAAACTTTTTAGTAGCATTAGCAACTGAATATAACAACGCATTGTTAGTAATTGAAAACGCAAACATAGGATGGGCAACTATCCAACAAGTAATTGATAGAAGTTATACTAATTTATACTACACCGATAAAGATATAAAGTACGTTGATTCTGGTAATCAACATACTAACAAATATCGTTCGCAGGATAAGAACCAAGTAGCAGGGTTCTCCACAACCTCCAGAACAAGACCATTAATCATCTCAAAATTAGAAGAGTATATAAGAGATAAATCAATCACAATACGTTCAGTACGAACGATAGATGAGATGTTTACATTTATATGGAATAATGGTAGAGCTGAGGCAATGAGAGGTTATAACGATGATTTAGTTATGGCACTTGCAATTGGGTTATGGGTTAGGGATACTGCGCTTAGATTAAGACAAGAGGGTGTTGATTTAACTAAACAGGCTATTAACAGTATTTCATCTCATACTTATACAGGTATATATGGTGGTAATGATTCAGATGATAATCCTTGGAAAATGGATGTAGGTGATGGTTCATTTGAGGACTTAACAAATTGGTTATAAATCAATTTTGTTATATTTATATAGTATAGGATTTATTATGGATAATACAACTAAGCAACTTTACAAAGAGTTCACAAAGGAATTCAAAGCAGACATCATTGAATATGATGTTGAAAACGAGTCTGATTTAAAAGAATTTTTAGAATTCATAAAAGAATATAAGCCGGATATCAACGAAGGTGAGTATCAAGGTAGAGAAGTTAAACTAAACAAACCTATGAGAGGTGATGTTAAGAAGTTTAAGGTGTATGTTAATAATCCAAAGGGAAATGTTGTAAAGGTAAACTTTGGACATGGTGGAACATCTGCTAAAAAAGCGGGTGAAAAAACAATGCAGATTCAAAAAGATATACCATCAAGAAAGAAAGCATTTAGAGCTAGGCATAATTGTGATTCACCTGGTCCAAGAACTGGAGCAAGATATTGGAGTTGTAAAGCATGGTAAATAAATTAGGATATATTAATAATTTTTCGTATCTTAGGGAGATTATTAAATAAACAAAAATAAAATGGCAGAACAGCAAAATAGTTCATTTTTTCAAAAGTTAACAAAACTTTTCTCAACCCAAGCAATCGTAGTTATTGATAAGGATGGAAAGAGAACAGTTAAAGATACGGATGATAGACAACAAGGTAGTACAAATCTTTTAAATTTAAAAGATAGGTACACAAAACTCCAACGTTCATTCGCAGGGCAGCAATCAGCCGCTCAATCAATGGCATATCATCAAGTTCGTAGAGAATTGTTTAGAGATTATGATTCAATGGATAACGACCCTATCATATCATCAGCATTAGATATATACGCAGATGAATCTACATTGAAAAATGAATTCGGTGATGTTATTCAAATTAAAACACAAAATGAAAACGTTAAGGCATTATTAGAGAATCTTTTCTATGATATTCTTAATGTAGAGTTTAACCTTTGGGCTTGGACTCGTAATATGGTAAAGTATGGTGATTTCTACTTATCTATTGAAGTAGCACCAGGGAAAGGAATTATCAATGTACAACCACTTCCAGTTTATGAAACTGAAAGAGTGGAGAATACTGACCCAAACAATCCAAACTATGTAAAGTTTAAAGTTAACCATGACCCTAATGGGAAAGGTGACTATGAGAACTTTGAAATAGCACACTTCAGATTACTATCAGATACAAATTTCCTTCCTTATGGAAAGGCAATGATTGAAAATGGTAGAAGAATATGGAAGCAAGTTTCTTTAATGGAAGATGCAATGTTAATCCATAGAATTATGAGAGCACCTGATAAGAGAGTTTTCAAAATTGATATTGGTAACATACCTCCACAAGAAGTAGATAACTATATGCAGAAGATAATTAACAAAATGAAGAAAACTCCTTTTGTTGATAAGAATACAGGTGATTATAATTTAAAATATAACATCCAAAACTTAACGGAAGATTTCTTCTTACCTGTTAGGGGTGGTGATAGCGGAACTGAAATAGATTCATTGGGTGGATTACAATATACTGCTATTGAAGATATCGATTACTTAAAGAATAAGTTATTTGCAGCACTTAAAATACCTAAAGCATATTTGGGATATGATGAGAATGTAAATGGTAAAGCAACTCTTGCTGCAGAAGATGTGAGATTTGCTAGAACAATCGAACGAATTCAAAGAACATTAGTATCAGAACTTACAAAACTTGCAGTTGTACATTTAGCAGCACAAGGTTTAGAAGGAACTGAAATGGTTGATTTCGAATTAAACTTAGTTAACCCATCTACAATCTATGAGCAAGAGAAGGTAAATCTTTGGAGTGAGAAAGTAAGATTGGTATCTGATATTACTCAATTGAATATGATTTCAAAAGAATGGGCATATGAGAATATCTTTAATATGAGCAAGGATGAAGCAGACCACCAAAAAACTCAAATGGTTAATGACCTTAAAGATAGATTCAGATATCGTTCTATTGAAGATGAGGGAAGTGACCCAGCAATGGAAACTGAAGCAACTGATGTTGAGAGTGAATTAGAGGAGTTGAAAAACGAACTAAAAGATAAAGGTGGTAGACCAAAGGAAGGTAATACCTATGGTAAAGATAAACACCCATATGGGAGAGACCCGTTAGGTGCTAAGGAAAACCAAAAGGCTTTAAAGAAAACTGAATCTAAGATTGGTAGGGAAGCTAGGAAAGTGGGTAAATTCGCTAAAGAATATGTTAATGGTATATCCCCTCAGAAGAAGGTAATTACTGAAAAAACTGATTTTTTAAGTGATAGTAACTTGTTAGATGAAGAAAAATTTAATAAATAAAATAAAACTTATATTTATATACGATAAACTTTTGTGTAGGAATATATTATTATAGGGCAAAAAACGCAATGAAGAGAGTAAAACATTCAAAATTTAAGAATACCGGTATTCTTTTTGAACTTCTAGTGAGACAAATCACGTTAGAGGTTTTAAATGGTGATACAACGGAAACTGCAAAGACGATAGTAAGCGAATTCTTTTCAGCAAAAACTGAACTGAACAAAGAACTACGTTTATACGACCTTTTACTAAAAGAGAAGTATAAATCAGAATCAAGAGCAGAAAAGTTCATTGATACTATAAACGAAGCTCATAGTAGAATCAATCAAACGAATCTACACAAAGAAAAATATAATCTTATTAAAAAGATTAATGAATCATTCAATATGGATGACTTCTTATCTTCACCTATAACAAACTATAAAGTATTAGCTTCAATATATAAAGTATTTGAATCTAAGAACTATGAAAACTATGATGTAAAGGATGTATTTAATTCTAAGATTACATTAATCGAAAACATCACATCAAAGCCAACTAAAATGGTTGAAGCTGTAGAAGCTGATAGGATAGTTGAAAGTTATAAAAAGCAAGATAAGGATTTACGTTTACTTACTTATAAAATCTTAGTAGAAACATTTAATAAAAAGTATTCTAACTTAGATGATAATCAGAAAAACCTATTAAAGGAATACATCAATAACTTATCCAATACAACTGGATTCAAATCGTACATCGAAAAAGAAATCCCTAAGATTATTTCAGAGATGAAATCATTGGGTAAAGCTATAAAAGATAAAGTAACCAAAATCAAATTAGCTGAAACTGCATTGGTATTATCCAAAACAAAAATTGGTAAAGTAGTTTCTGATAATCACGTTTCATCATTAATGATTTCATATGAATTAATTAAAGAGTTGAAAAGTAAGGTGAATGGGAAATAATTTAAAAAAATACATTAAGGAATTAATAGCTGAGATAGAAAATGATGAATTGGATATTGATGAAGCAACTACATCTGGTGATATAGCCGGATATAATACTCCTAATGCTTTCAAAGGTACCGATGGTACTGATGAAGATGCAGAAACTGATGATGATGTGGTTGATAGAATCAACAAATCTACTGGATATAAAAGAGTAGAGGAAAATCGTTGGCATGAGTTAAAAAAAGATGAATCCTCACCGAAAGCAAAAATTGGTAGAGGAATTTCTAGTGTTAATAAACAACTTGCTGAAATTGAGAAATTCGTAGGATGGTATGGTAAAATCAAAAAAGAGGGAGGATTAGAATCTGACCAATATTGGAAACGTACCCAAAAGAACCTATCTAAAATCAGAGAACGATTAAATAGTGTAGCAACTAAAATACAAAACTTTTAATAGGAAATTATAACTATGAAAATTACTAAAGAACAAATAAAGGAAACTTTAAAATTAGTTATGAATGAAGAAGCTGATTATAAAGTTTTTTTCAAAAAAGCATTAGAGAAAGCTGGTAAGTCAATTCCATCTATGAGTGATGATGAAAAGAAAGCATTCTTCAATAAGATAGATGCTGCTTGGGATGCTAAAAGTGAAGTTAAAGAAGGAAACGCTTTTGGTGCCGCAGTAGTTGCTGCTAAAGAAGCTGGAGAAGATGAGTTCGAAGTTGATGGAGAAAAATTCAAAGTGGAAGAATCTCATTCTGATTGTGGATGTGGATGTGGTGGAGTAACCGAAGGTGGTTGTAATACTAAATCAGTAAACGAAGCTATTGATTTTGCTGGATGGGTTGCAATTGACCATAAGGGTAAGAGATTGGAAATTAAAAAATCCGAAGCAAAAGACCTTTACAATGCAAAACTATTGGCAATCAAAAAATTAAAAGTACCAAAATCAAAAGAAAGTATGTTGGCTATTAAACCAGCATATAACGAATCAGTAAACGAAGCTAGTAAAGAAGCAATGGGAATTGCTGCACTAACTGGAACAAGAGGTTCGGCTGTTGAAGATTTTATTCTTAAACATGAGTTGGATGGTAAGAAACTATTTAAAAGTATTACTAAGGCAAATTTAAGAGGTAGGTTAAACTTCGTATCAGCATTAGCTGGTAAGGATGGGAATCCAAATCAAAAACTTACAATTAAACTACACAAAGAAAATTTTAACGAAGAGTTATCTACGGAATTGGCATTTGAGGTAATTACCTTTATGGAAAGACCTGTTATGGAAACTGTAATGGTGGATGAGTTTGAGAAAAGTGATATAGTTGAGATGTTAGTTAACGAAGGTATTAACGATGTATTAACTGAAGGTGTAAAAGCTGAGTTTAATACTTTAGTGGAAACTTACAATAAAAAATAAACGAACGAAATGAAAAATTTAATTATAGAAACTAATTTGTTTAAAGGTAGCGTTAATGAAGATGCTTCTGGTAGAACATTAGTTAAGGGAGTTCTTCAACGTTCTGGTGCAGAAAACCAAAATGGTAGAGTGTACCCAAGAAATATATTAGAGAGAGAGGTAAACAATTACCAAACTCTTATTAAGGAAAGAAGAGCATTGGGTGAATTAGACCATCCTGATTCTTCTGTAATTAACCTAAAGAATGTTTCTCATAATATAAGAGAGATTCACTGGGAAGGTGATGATGTAGTAGGTACAGTTGAAATACTACCAACTCCATCTGGTAACATCTTAAAAGAATTACTAAGAGCTGGTATCCTATTAGGTATCTCATCAAGAGGTATGGGTTCAGTTACTAATATTGGAGAAGGTAAAGTAAAGGTAGAGCCTGATTTCGAACTAATTGGTTGGGATTTTGTTTCTAACCCATCTACACATGGTGCATTTATGACACCTATGAATGAATCAGTAGTAAAAAGTATTGGTACTGATGTTTGTGGTGATTTTTGTAAAGCAGAAAATTTAATGAGAGAAATAATAACGGAATTATCATAATGAAAAAAGGATTTGACATATACAAATACGTTTCTGAAACCAAAATAGAATTTAAGCAAGATTCTAAACAAGGTACAAGCGTAAGTAAAGGATACAATGATATCCGTAAAACTAATATTAACTCTGTAAAGGTTGTTGATGGTAAATTCAGTTTATCTGAATCACTTGAAGCTAACAGACCTTTATCAAATGAAGTTAAAAAACACTTTTTAGAAGTTATCTCAACTTACAAAAGTTTTGATGAACAAATGAAAAGAAAATCTGATATCGTAGAGGTAGCAGAAACTTTAGGTGGAATCGTAGAAGCTTCTAAGGCATTGCTATTAGGAGAATCTGATGATTGGTTCGATAAGGTAACGATTAAACGTAACCTAAGTGAATTGGAGAAGATGGATAAATCATTCGAAAAGATTGCTTCTGAAGCAAGACAAATGGATGAGAGGTTAGGTGCTCTATATGAAGATATGGGTAACATTTTAAATAGATATTACGAAATGGCTGATTTAGATATTGAAGAAGCTAATAGAAGATTAGGAAAAAAATAATATATTACTACTATGATAAAGTTAACAGACTTACTAAACGAATCAACACCAGGATTTGATAAAAGAAAATTTGGTGATGCACTACCTACTTTAGATAGTGTTACAAAAGCACATCAAGCTAAATTAAAATTAGCTGAGTTAATGAAGGAAGAATCATTTACCGCAATCAGTAAAGATAGTGGTGAAACTTCGGTATTCAAATCAAAAGATAGTAGAGATGCTGCTGTAAAAGCTGGTACTCACGATAAAAAAGAAGATGAGGCAGAGAAGGGAGGTGATTCTGCCGGTAAAGAGAAAGCTAATATGTTCTCTAAAGATGCCGGATATGATGCACCTGATGACGATGATGACGATGATGACGATGATGATGATTATGAAATGGATGATTCTGATGAGGATGTTGTTGACCTTCCACAAGAAGTGCAAGATGAATTCGAAGATTCGGTAAAAGATTTAGGATACTCATGGGCAGATATAGGTACGATACCTGGTGTAATCTCTTTTATGGATAAAGATGAAAACGCAGTAATGGTATCTACGGGCGCTGCTTATGGTGGTGATGAACCATTTTATGTAAGTGGATATAACCTACCAGATATGGAAGATGGTGATTCTGATGAAACTAATGGTAAATCATTTGATACCAAAGAAGATGCTATGGCTTACGCTAAGGAATTGGCACAAACGTTAAAAGGTGGAGAAGCTAAAGAGGAACCAAAATCAGAACCTACTAAAGATTCAACTCAACAAAGAGCTGGAAATACTGAGGTAAATAAATCAGTTAGAAATCAAGCTAAGAAATTAGGTATCACTCCTGCTAAGTTAGGTAAGGAAGAATATCAGAAAGCTATGGTAGGTGCAGCATATGAAGCACTTACTGATTCAAACTTCTCAACTGAAGCAAGACAACTATTGGCAGTTATTACTGGTGATGAGAAATTAGCTGAAAAGCCTGATTACCCATCTATGAGTGATGAGGATTTCGATACGAAGATTGCTAAAATCAGAAAAGATAGAGAAGCTGGTGATATTTATACAACACCTGAAAATGATAAAGCATCTGAATTAGGTCAACACTCATCAAGCGAATCGTCTTGGAGTGGAGCTGATGCAATTGATGCAATCGCTTTTGATTTGAAAATGAATGGTTATAAAGATTTAGCAACAAAAATACAATCAGTAATCAAAGAAGATTAATACTATGAAAGAACAACTTAGAAAAATCGTAAGAGAGATAATGAGAGAAATATCTATCTCTGAATTGGATGAAGCTCAATCACCAGCTCAAAAAGCAGCATTTGAAAAAATGTTAGCTAAGAAAGATGGTAAAGATGTTTCTGATGATAGTGAAGAAGAAAAGGAAGAAGTTAAAGAATCAATCATCAACGAAGGTTTTGGTGTATGGGAAATGACTTTTGCTGATATGAATCTTAATGGTGTTAAATTATCTAAAAAGAATAAATATAAAGTGAAAGCACGAAATACTGTTGAAGCTATTAAGAAAGCAGCTAAAATGGCTGGTGTTAAGGATGGTGATTGGATTGCTACCAATACACATTCTTTAAATAAGATAGGATAATACTTCTTAAATTTAAAACATAAAAGAAAAGATGGTTTATCCATCTTTTTTTGTGCTTTATAAAAAAACTAAAGAAAATACTATATATTTTTTAGTGTTTTCTTAACTTCGTTATATTTATCATTGTTAATAACCCATCTTTATGGGTTTATTGGTTCATGAATACTAACTTTTAATGTTTAGTGACCGAACGACCAATTTACAACTATTCTACATTGGGGTTCCCAAATAACTTCAGAAATTTATTAAAAAAGGTAAAGTAAATGGCAAATTCAAGATTGTTAAAAGAAGCAATTGCTGATGCCAAAGCTGTAAGAGAAACCGCTATCGCTAACGCTAAAATCGCATTAGAGGAAGCTTTCACTCCACGTTTACAATCCATCCTATCAAAGAAGCTAACTGCTGAAATGGAAGGGGAAGATGAAGAACCAATGGAAGAGGGAGACCACTCAGATGAGAAAGAAGTTGAAGATGAGGTAGCTGTTGAAGAAACAGTTGAGGTAACAACAGAAGCTGAAGAAGTTGAATCTGAAGAAGATTCAATTGAAGAAGGTGAAGAAGAAGAGTCTATTGAAGAATCTGAAAAAGAGGAAATGGAAGAAGAAGAAATCGAATCGGAAGATGAGATTGAAGCTTCAGAAGAAGAATCTGAAGAAGAGGATGAATTAGATTTAGAATCTATCATTAGAGAATTAGAAGCAGGATTAGAAGGAGAAGAAGAAATCGAAGAAACTGAAGAAGAAGAAATCGAAGAAACTGAAGAAGAAGAATCTGTGGAAGAGGAAATGGAAGCTGAGGAAGAAGAAGCTGAAGTATCAGAAGAAGAAGAAGATGAA
>Ga0209302_10000198_pt1 | contig 37522 bp, 32 predicted proteins | sample ArcOceMetagenome_2_FD_187445 | JGI IMG/M metagenome (GOLD analysis project Ga0209302, IMG submission 187445) | Marine eukaryotic phytoplankton communities from Arctic Ocean - Arctic Ocean ARC135M Metagenome (SPAdes) (version 2) | ecosystem: Environmental > Aquatic > Marine > Oceanic | place...
CTGGCCAGCAGAACCGAGTTACTTTTGCCCCCACGGCCGAAGCACTTCTCGACCAAACAGGTCAATTTCATTGAGAACATCGACGCGCTTTCACGATTAAAAGACATGCTGAACAAATCAGCATCGGCCAAATCTGCTAGAGCTTGATCACAGCACTGCGTAAACTGAAGAATATCCAGACGGCACAGGCGTAAATCAAACATCCACTGTTCACCTGACGCTTCGTACGCAGGATCAAAGGTCAGCCTTTTCAAGCAGCCCTATTTAAACTCAGGAAAAAACGGATTGTGCGCCTGTTCACCAGCAACAGTGGTCATAGGCCCATGGCCAGGGCATAGGATCGTAGTCTCTGGGAGCGACAGAATCTGCTCACGATTGTTCTCCAGCGATTGAGCGTAGTGCTCGGGAGCACCCCCTTGAGACAGGCAAAAAATTGAGTCTCCAACGATCGCGATCGGCGCACCAAGGCCTTCGATCACATAAGTCATTCCACCCGCAGAATGGCCATTGGTCTGCCGTGCTTGTACCTCGAATCCGTCAAACTCCATCCAATCACCATGCTCAAGCAAGTCCGCTTCACCGTATGGCTCGAGCTTAGGAGCAAACGCAATGCCACCTTCAATATGACTCAGCAACTCATCATACGCGGCAATATGATCGCGATGCACATGTGTGATCACTAGGGCCTGCAGATCTAAGCCTAGGGCTTCCACATCGGCCAGTAATGCCTCCACATTTGCCCCCGTATCAAACGCCACCGCCACTTTTGTTAGCGGACTCCACACCAGATAACTATTCACCGTCATCTCTGGGTAGCCATTTAGAGGAAAGGGTGTGTTATAGCAACGTAGCCCTTCTAGTTCAATTGGCTCAGGTTGCCACGCGCAATTTGCCATCGAAGCGAGTGCGTCCGCATCTAAGGCAAGCACTGGGGCGACCGCACGTAAGCTGGCCTCATCTAATTCAGCGTCCAGCAATGCCGCAACAGCTGCCACAGATAGGCCAGCCTTCTGTGCAAGTGCCTGCTTGCCCAAGCCCAGCCCAGTGGCAGCTTTCATCAGTACGTCTTCAAAATTGTCTTCAATGCGTATTCTCATCATTCACTCAGCAGACTCAAAAACATGCGCGACCACAAGCACTGACGATCTGACAGTAAAAAAAGACCCGAAAAGACGCGATCATAAGGTCGTATACTTCTAGAGCAAGCTGAAGCACTTCTTCCGCTTCGGTGCCTCTGGCTTGCCTAGCTCCTCCGACGGAGCCTCAAGCAATTGCACCCACATCGCAGGGTTTTCCCATCATCGCATGAGCATCCACAAGATTAGAGGGAGGATAGACAGTATGTGCTGCTCCAACTGAACGACGCCGATCTCAAGTAGCTCACGTCCATCGTCAATAAAAAGTATATCCATAGCATGCTTATCCCAATTAATCACAAGATATAATTAGTTAATCATGATCCAATGGCTATGCTATTGATTAAATTCCCAATCCAGAGCTTGCATTCCGATAAATCACCTCCATAAAAGCGCATTCTTTGAATGAGCCCAGATGGCGGAATTGGCAGACGCGCTAGACTCAAAATCTTGTATCTTCGGATGTCCGGGTTCGACCCCCGGTCTGGGTATTCTTTAAAGCCTCGTTTTTGAACGGGGCTTTTTTGTGTCGATTCATTCGTAATGACCTCGAGGGGTTCTTCGTCTGTCATGCTAGCGTCCGAGCAACCGGTCCTAAAATTAAAAAACAGGGGTCACTTCCAGCTTCTGCCCAGGCTCCACAGTATGACGCCCCTTACGATCCGGATCTTCATCATTGCGATAGATCTGAACTTCAACCGGGCCATCCAAATCCGCCGGAGCCACCCAGCGCCACTTACCAATCTCCTCAAATTCCATCGGTATACCAGTCTGCCAGTCCAGGCCACCCGCACTGCCACGCAGAAAGGGCTTGTTGCCAATACCAATCAAAATGCTCGCGGTAAAAACAGCGTCATTTGCCTTCGTACGTGCCCGACGAATGGCTACCGGCTGGCCTTCGCCAAATAAATCAACTGGCGTATCTGCCTCAGTTGCGAGCCCTGCAGACGCCCGCATGGCTACTTCAGTGGCCTCCAACTCCGGAGCAAGCTCTTCAAACTCAGGTTCCGCCGCCGCGCCGTTGACAACCTCAACGATTAAATCATCCGCGGCTTCGACTCGTTCTGCCTCGGTAATGGCCTCCGACTCCGACTCTGCAGACTCCTGCAACTCGTCTTCTTCAATCAAATCGTCATCTTCAATCAAATCCGCTTCGATTTGGACTTCGCTCTCTTCAGGCAACCTCGCGGCGGCCTCCGATACCTCATTAGGGTCGAGCTCAACCACCAACTCTTGGGCCTCAATGACTTCAGTTACTGAGGCCTTTGGCAGGGCTTGCTCGGACACCGGTTCCTCCGGCATCTCAGTGCTTTCAGTCACCTCGGGCTCTGGCTTTGCTAATTTACTCTTCGAGTCGATAATGCGGCTCACAGCCGACGAAGCTGAATTCTGCTTCTCCGGAATCGCACGTTGCAATAGTCCCGCATCCGCTTTGCTGCGCCGTGATCTCGGCGCACGTGCAGACGCCGACGTTTCAGCTTCAGCAGCAGCGGTTGCGGTTATAGCAGCGGTTGCTGAGCTGGCGGCTTCGACCGCAGCCTGAGCACTTCCTTCTAAAGCGAGCACCCGCGATTCAATCGAACCCAAAGGCGCAACTGCCGCAGTCAAGCGAGCCTCCAAAGTCGCTAAGGCGGCCGGTAAGGCCGTCACCGCCTCGGCAGATGCGGCATCCTTCGGCGTAGCATTGAATACATCTAACTGAACTTTGAGCGCAGCAAATGCTGCAACTTGATCCGTGTTACAGACTTCAATTGCTGCAACTTGTTGAGACAATGTAGCCAAAACCTGCGACGCATGATTCAACTTTTGGTCGACCGCAGACGCCAAGAGTTCACAGCGCTGATCCACCGAACCGGAGCCGGACTCCAATTCATTGAGCCGTTCATCGGATTGCAGCAATGCGGCCTCGGCCTTCTGTAAATACCCCTTAAGCAAGCGAAGCTCCGATAATCGATCGTCGCGCTCTTCGCGCACTCGCATCGAATACTCGACCACATAGGGAAGCCCAAAAATCACCGCGCCAAAGGCCACCGCAATGACACAAAAAACAACCTGCATATTGGTCAGTTGCCCATTGCCTAAGATCGCGATCGCCAGCGCGGTAACAACCAATAGCGCGTCCCCCAAGTAAAAGGGCCATTTTGAAAGAGTGAGTGGGGCTTCGTCGTCCGGTTCCATGCGTGGCAGCGTCAGTAATTTAGATTTAGATCAAAGCGACTCTAGCGCCACGATCAACCCTCTATTTCACAACTTAGCGCGGACGCTCGACGAAGCCTGCCTTACGGTAGACTTTACCCAGTGTTTTGTAAGCGCGCTTCTGCGCCTCGCCCGCTCCTGCCTTCAATACCGACTCCAAATAGCTTTTATCCTCAATCAGTTCCTCATAGCGCGCCTGCACGGGTTCCAACGCAGCAACCACCACATCGGCCACTTCCTGCTTCAAGTCGCCATAGCCCTTACCCACAAAGTGAGCTTCGAGATCTGCAGTCGAACGACCGCTAATCGCGCTGTGGATTTGCAGCAGATTCGTCACTCCCGGCTTATCGTCGCGGGCTACGATTTCATTGCCCGAGTCCGTCACCGAACTCATGATCTTCTTACGTAGCACCGCTGGCTTATCCAAAATGTAGAGGGTCGCATTTTGATTATCATCACTTTTCGACATCTTCCGTTCAGGATCTTGCAGCGACATGATGCGTGCGCCCGTCTTCGGAATAAAAGGCTCCGGAATCGTAAACGTGTCCGAATAGCTGTGATTAAAGCGCTGCGCTAAATCGCGGCAAAGCTCCAAATGTTGCTTCTGGTCGTTACCGACGGGCACTGAATCGGCATTATAAAGTAAAATGTCGGCCGCCATGAGCACCGGATACATTAACAAACCTGCATTCAGTGACGCACCTTGGCGCGCTCCTTGGTTCGCAATCGAGGTCTCCCCCTCTGACACTTTAAAGCCGAGCTTCGCGGCCTTTTCTTTAAACTGAGTCATGCGCTGCAAGTCACCAATCGGTGTAATACAGCTCAATAACCAAGCCAACTCGGTATGGCCAATAATATGCGACTGAATGAAAATATTCGAACGCTCCGGATCGAGGCCACAAGCAATATACTGCGCCACGCAGGACAAGGTATTCTTACGCAACTCAGCAGGCGTATACTTAACCGTAATCGCGTGCATATCCACCACACCGAAATAACAGGTGTTATCGTCGAGCAAGGTCGCCCAATTTTTAACGGCGCCTAAATAGTTACCGAGAGTCAGGACTCCGGTCGGTTGGGCACATGTAAGGATCACTGGCTTTTCTTCGCTCATCAACCGCCGATTGACGGCAACTGCCCTGCCCTTGTCAATCTCCCTTCTCGACTTGCACCCAGTCTCTGCTCACGGATTAACAAACCATGCATATCATTCGACCCATCGTGTTGCTAACTTGTGCCCTTACCTTCAGCCATCTCAGCCTCGCATTTCACCCCACAGATTTTGAGACGCCGCTGAAAGTCATCGCCTTCGGCTCATGCAATCGAGAATTCCTGCCACAACCGATGTGGCCTGTCATCGCCGAAAACCAGCCAGACCTTTGGATCTGGGGCGGCGATAATATTTACGGCGACTCAAACGATGCCGACGTGATCACAGCGAAATACCAGAAGCAACTCGACCAGCCCAACTACGCCGCGTTTCGCAAGCAGTTCCCGATCGTTGGCACGTGGGACGATCATGACTACGGCTGGAACGATGCGTACGGCACCTATCCGCTCAAAACAGTCACTCAAGGCCTCGCACTCGACTTTATGGATGTGCCAGACGACGACCCGCGCCGTCAACGCGAAGGCATCTACGGGGCCTACGACTTCGGCCCAGAGGGGCAGCGCGTCAAAGTCATCCTGTTGGACAATCGCTACTTCTCCGACAACCACCGTAAGGACGAAAACCCGCAACTACTCGGCGACACGCAACGAGAATGGCTCGCCAACACGCTCAACCAGAGCACCGCACAGATTCAGATTCTCGTCAGTGGCACCCAAATCATCTCCGAGGAACATCGCCACAAGAAATGGGCGAACTTCCCGACCGACCGTTCATGGCTACTCAAATTCATCCGCGAGGAGGCCATCCCTGGCGTTATCTGCATCAGCGGCGATCGCCACATCCACGAAATATCCGTCCTTCAAGAAGAGGATGCCCCTATCCACTCGTGGACATCACCTCCAGCGGACTCACGCACTCATGGGAGAGTTTCAAAGGTGAGCCGAATAAGCATCGCGTCGGCGAGGTCTTCAAGGAATTCGGCTTTGGCACTTTAGAAATCAACTGGGACAGCCAACCAGTGACGATTACCGCGAGCATTCGCGACGGTTCAAATCAGGTAGTAAATACGCAGCAGATTGAGTTGAATATCGATTAGCGTAGGGCTCGAGCTTTTCAGCTACAAAGGTTCTAAAGTAGGTGTCTTCCTTTAGGTGGCCACCCGTATGGAGTTGGTTATCCAGATTGCACGACTGGGCGAGCGCCTAAAGGAAGCCGCCTACGATCTTACCATTTTAACCTGCACAAACAAAAAAGCCGCCTCATTAAGAGGCGGCTGTATAAATGTAACAATCTGTGGCTAAAAAACCGCGGCTACTTCTTAGCCGCCTTCGCCCACGAATCGCGCAGACCCACAGTGCGATTAAACACAGGTGCTCCAGGTTTCGAGTCTTTGTTATCAACGCAGAAATAGCCGATGCGCTCGAACTGGCATTGCTCGCCCGCAGTCATCTCCATCAAGCTTGGTTCACAGAGCGCAGTGACTTCTGTTGATGACTCAGGGTTCACATACTTCGTGAATGCAATCTCCTTGTCAGCTTCAGGATGCTCCTCGGTGAACAAACGGTCGAACAAACGAATCGGTGTTGCCACCGCGTGATCGGCACTCACCCAATGAATGACACCCTTCACCTTGCGGTCTTCAGGATTCTTGTTCAACGTGTCGTGATCGACTGAGCAAAGCACCTTCGTGATCGTGCCATCGGCGTCCTTCTCGACGTCGTCGCACTTGATGATGTAACCATTACGCAGACGCACTTCGCCACCCTTCTTAAGACGGAAAAATTTGCGATTCGCCTCTTCCTTAAAGTCGTCCTGCTCGATGAACAGACGCCCTGAGAATGGAATCTTACGTATGCCAGCAGATTCATCTTCAGGATTATTCACCCCATCGACTTCAACCACTTTACCTTCTGGCCAGTTAGTAATCTTAATTTCGAGCGGATTGAATACCGCCATACGACGGATCGAGGTGCTGTTCAGCTCTGAGCGCACCGCATGTTCCAGCAGCGCCACATCACTGACCGAATTCACCTTAGTGATACCCACAGTCTCGCAGAACTTACGGATGGCAGCCGCAGGGTAACCACGGCGGCGCATCCCTGAAAGTGTCGGCATACGTGGATCGTCCCAACCATCAACGAAATTACCTTCCACCAATTCGCGCAGCTTACGCTTACTCACGACCGTATAGGTCATGTTCAAACGCGAAAACTCAGTCTGCTTAGACGGGAAAATGTCGAGCTTCTCAATGAACCAATCGTAGAGCGGACGGTGATCTTGGAACTCAAGCGAGCACAGTGAGTGCGTGACCTTTTCAAGCGAATCACTTTGGCCGTGGGTAAAATCGTAGTTTGGATAGATGCACCATTGGTCACCCACACGGTGGTGATGCATGCGCTTGATCCGATACATCACTGGGTCGCGCATGTTCATGTTCGGATGCGTCATGTCGATCTTGGCGCGTAGCACCTTCTCGCCATCGGCAAACTCACCCGCACGCATGCGGTTAAATAGATCCACACTCTCAGCAATCGGACGCTCACGAAAAGGGCTCGGACGGCCCGGCTGGTTAATCGAACCACGATAGTCACGCATCTCTTCGAAGGAAAGCTCCTCGACATACGCGTGGCCCTGCTCGATCAGCTTGATCGCCCAATCAAACAGTTGCTCGAAATAATCACTCGCGAAACAGATCTTCGCCCATTTAAAGCCCAACCATGCGATGTCTTCCTGAATGGCTTGGACGAACTCGTCGCTTTCCTTCTCAGGATTGGTATCGTCGAAGCGCAGGTTGCACTGCCCACCGAACTCTTCTGCGATGCTGAAATTCAGGCACAGCGCTTTGGCGTGGCCAATCTGCAAATAACCATTCGGCTCAGGCGGGAAGCGTGTTTGCACACGTCCATCATGTTTACCTGCTGCCACATCGGCAGCCACCATTTGGCGGATAAAATCGGTCGGCGTATCTTTAGCGTCTGACATAAGCGTTGAAGAAGATGAATCGTGAAAAATCTGCCAGACCAAAAGCGTCCGCAATTAAAAATTTAAGCAATGAAGGCCTTTAAACGTGCAAGCACGCGCTCTTGACCAAGCACCACCAGCATCGGCAACAGATCTGGGCCACCACCCTGCCCGCTCAATGCGTAGCGCAGCGCGGGGAAATAAGCGAAGACCTTGGCGTCCTTCGATTCGGCATGCGCTTCCAACCCTGCTTGCAAGGCATCCGCGGTGAATGCTTCAATACCTTCGATGACTGGCACGATCTCAGCGAGTAGCTCCTTCGGATCCGCTTTCTTGGCGATTTTAGCGCCAGTCTTCTCATTCATCTCAAATTCATCGCAGAAGAAATAACGGCAGAACTCTGGCAACTCTTCCAGTGAACGTGCCTTACCTTGGCAAAGTGACAGCACAGACTGAATATAATCCTCATCCGCGTCCTCTTCGATCAAACCTGCAGTGTGTAGGATTGGACGTGCCAAGAACGCGTAGGTTTCAACATTCATCTCACGCAAATATTCAGTGTTGAGCGCAGACAGCTTCTTCTCATCGAAGCGGGAGTTACCCTTGTTGATTCCAGGAAAGTCGAACAACTCGATGATCTCATCGATGTCCATTTTCTCGCGTTCATCCTTCGGGTTCCAGCCGAGCAGCGATATGTAGTTACGCACCGCATTGGCCAAGAAGCCGCGTGTTTCGTATTCTTCGATCAACGCACCCTTATCGCGCTTGCTCATTTTACCAGGGCCCGACTCTTTCAGAATTAGTGGAATGTGCGCAAACACTGGCGGCTTCACGCCGAAGGCATTAAACAGCTCGACGTGCTTACTGGTGTTGGACAAATGGTCTTCGCCGCGAATCACGTGGGTAATGCCCATTGCGATATCATCCACTACGTTCACGAAGTGGAACACTGGATTGCCATCCTTACGCACGATCACGAAGTCCATCTCCTCGGCACGTTCGACACGCCCACGCACCGCGTCATCGATCACGACTGGAGCGGCTTTGACCTTCTCAATTTCTTTCTTTTTGAAATCGTCATACTCGGTGTAGCGCTCGCCTTCGAGTTTGAACCAAATCGCGCCGTCCTTCTCGTAAGTGCGTCCAGCATCCTTCAACTTTTTCAGGTATTCATCGTAGATCGGCTGACGTTGGCTCTGAAAATACGGGCCATATTCGCCACCGACTTCTGGGCCTTCGTCCCAATCCATGCCCATCCAGTGCATCCCTTCGATTAAGACTTGCAGCGACTCATCCGTATTGCGTTCCTTATCAGTGTCCTCGATACGCAATACAAAGACGCCGTCAGTGTGGCGCGCATAGAGCCAGTTGAACAACGCAGTGCGGGCACTACCGATGTGGAAAAAACCTGTAGGACTAGGAGCGAAACGAACGCGAACTTGTGACATAATAAAAAAATGAGGTGGATTTGCCGCAGTTTAAAAATAACTACAGCCTAAAGCAAACCACGCACTCAATAAACATGCCGAATCGAGTCAACGTTGATCAGCGACTGATTGATTGATGAAATGCCCCCAGCACAGTGTGTGCACTTGAAGCCCAAGAGCTATAGGTGTGACACTGACATTCCTGTCTGTGCTTCGCCAGCAGACCTCCATCTAGTTCAGAATCCTGAAAGGACAGGCTGGACGGATGTCTGCCGTAGATGCTACTGAGCCCCGCCGTAGGGAAATGAATGAAATAAATCGGGGGCGTAGCAATGCCCCCAGCACACTTCCCGCACTACCACTCCTCACGTCCCTCGCCAAAGGCGTCACTCGCGAAGCGCGCTCAGGCGCTAGCGATTCTTATACACCTGCATCGCTTTGGGCATCAGCTCGTTGAGCTTACCAATGCGCGTCGAGCTCGCAGGGTGAGTGGATAAAAATTCTGGTGGTGCGCCACCACTTAGCGCGGCCATACGCTCCCAGAAGGGAATCGCAACGCGTGGGTCATAGCCTGCCTTGGCGGCGTAGATCAGACCGATCTCGTCGGCCTCACATTCGTGGTAACGGCTATATGGCAGCATCACACCGACCGAGGCCCCCGCACCATACGCCGCCATCAGCAAGGCACGTTGATCACTGTCCATGCCAGAGGTACCGAACTGCAGCGCCAGAGCACCGCCCGCGGCCAACAACTGTTGAGTCATGCGCTCATTGCCATGGCCCGCAGCCACGTGTGCCACCTCATGCCCAATCACAATGGCAAGATCAGCGTCAGTCTTCGCAACTTTAAAAATACCAGTATAAACCGCGACTTTACCACCTGACATCGCAAATGCATTGATCTGCTCATCATCGTCGAACACCACGAACTCCCATTGCGCATTCGGCATGTCTGGCCCAGCCGCATACGCGATGCGGTCCCCCACGCGGCGCACCATCGCATTATAAGCTGGATCACGAGAAATCGGCGTTTCCTGCTTGAGTTGCCCAAACTGCGAGGCCGACATCGATGCGAGCTGATCCGAAGGTACCAGATGCAACGCCGAGCGCCCCGTCTGCGGCACGGTGGTGCAAGCAGGCAACCAGAGTAAAGCCCCGCAGAGGAGCACTAACCAACAGCAAGTCTTTTCCATAGATGTGGATACTGGTCACTTGGACCGCGTTAATCAATTCAAGTTCACGTTTAAACAAAAAAGCCGAGCGTTTCCACTCGGCTTTTTGATTTATAAAACGGGATGTCGAGCTTAGTGCTTAAAGTGGCGCTTGCCGGTGAAGACCATGACCATGTCGCGTTCATCGGCGGCGGCGATCACTTCGTCGTCGCGCACCGAGCCACCGGGTTGGATAGCTGCTTTCGCTCCAGCTTCAGCGGCGGCGATCAGGCCGTCGGCGAAGGGGAAGAAGGCATCGGATGCGACGATCGAGCCGGCGAGATCGAGACCTGCTTCGCCGGCTTTCCAAACTGCAATCTTGGAGCTATCTACGCGGGACATTTGACCAGCGCCGACACCGAGCGTGCGTTCGCAACCAGCATAGACGATGGCATTGGACTTCACGTGCTTGACCACATTCCAACCGAAGATCATCGCACGCATTTCTTCGGCAGTGGGTTGACGCTTGGAAACGATCTTCCAGTCGCCTGGGCGATCTGGCATCGTATCACGATCTTGAATCAACACGCCGCCAACAACCGAACGCATCTCTTGCAAGGAATCCGCAGGCAATGTGCCTTTGACCGTCATTAGGCGCAGATTCTTCTTTTTACCAAAGATTTCACGGGCGGCTGGAGTAAACTCTGGAGCAATGATCACTTCGCAGAAAATCTTGGCGATGATCGCAGCGAGGTCCGCATCCATGGTCTGATTGACGACGATGATGCCACCGAACGGTGCTTGTTGGTCAGTGACGAATGCCTGCTCCCATGCTTCGACGAGCGAGTCAGCACTTGCGACGCCGCACGGGTTGGTGTGCTTGAGGATCGCAACGGTCGGCTTTTGAAATTCGCCGATCAAGTAAGTCGCTGCAGTAATATCGATGATATTGTTGTAGCTCAGCTCCTTGCCTTGCAGTTGCTCGAAGCAATCAAAGAAGCTACCATAAAGCGCGGCCTTCTGGTGCGGGTTCTCGCCGTAACGGAGGCTTTTCACTTGAGGGAGCTGAATGTCTAACTCAGATGGGATGCCGGAAATGTCACCGAGGTTTGGCTCGTTGACCTGACCTTCAAGATATTTAGCAATCGCACCATCATAAGCAGAGGTGCGCTGGAATACCTTCAGCGCGAGTTCGCGACGCAAGCTGGTGAGCGCAGCATCGTCGCCGATCGCAGCCAGCACGCGGTCGTAGTCGACCGCATCGACAACAACGGAAACCGATGCGTGATTTTTCGCCGCAGAGCGAAGCATCGATGGGCCACCGATGTCGATATTCTCGATCGCGAGTTCGAAGGAGACCTCTGGCTTAGCAACGGTTGCTTCGAACGGATACAGGTTGACCACGACGAGATCGATCATCTCAATACCGTGCTCAGTAGCGGCTGCCATGTGGTCTGCCTTGTCGCGACGAGCGAGGAGACCACCGTGGATTTTCGGGTGCAACGTCTTGACGCGGCCTTCCATCATTTCAGGAAAGCCCGTATAGTCGCTCACTTCGGTGACGGGAATGCCTTCTTTCTCGAGAAGCTTGGCAGTGCCTCCAGTGGAGAGCAGCCGGTAGCCGTGCTGCTCGACGAGTGCTTTAGCGAACGGGACGAGGCCGGACTTGTCGCTGACGGAGAGGAGTGCGTTTTTTTGCATAGTGTTGAATATAAAAGTGGATCGAATCGAAAAATAAAAAAAGCGAAGTGCGGGATTAAAGGGCAGAAATCGGAATCGCCAAGCGTTTTAGACAGAAAGACTCACAAATTTTGTAGAAACATCTGCGCATGGTGTCGAATGAGGTCAGGCTGCGCTTACCTCGTTGATTCAAATCAGCAGCAGCCCTATAAAAAAACGTAGTAAACTTGAATTTCAACCACCGCCCTCTTAGCCTGACTCTCATGAGCACTCACACCATCAAAGCCTCCACCCTTGCCGAAATCATAGCCGCCGGCGGCACCGTCATCGACGTGCGTACCCCCGCCGAGTTTAAGTCTGCCCATGTCGTCGGTGCGGCGCTCCAGCCACTAGATCGGCTAGACGCGGCAGCCTATTGCCAATCCAAAGGCACCAATACAGCTGTTTACATTCTCTGCCAGAGTGGTAAACGCGCCAGTATCGCAGCCGAGCAGTTAACCGCCGCTGGACATATACAAGCGATCGTCGTTGAAGGCGGCACACTTGCGGCAATCGACGCAGGGCTCGACATCGCCTATGGCAAGAGAGCCATTTCAATTGAGCGACAAGTTCGCATCGCAGCGGGGCTGCTCGTGTTCTGCGGCACGCTCGCAGGGGTATTTCTCCACTCCGCCTGTTTGATAGTGCCGGGCTTCGTCGGTGCAGGACTGGCCTTTTCGGGCTTAACCGACACCTGCGGCATGGCAATGGCATTAGGCAAATGTCCTTGGAATCAATAGTTCGCGAGAGTTGATAATCGTGCAGCCAAGTGACTTAATTACAAATGTCGCCCTGAGTTGCGCTGGGATGCTCTTGCTGATATATGGCACAATACACACCAACAACTGATCGTAGCCGACCAGAATACGTGTTCCTTTCATTCACCTAATACATTTATAACTCGGTCGAGAAACAAATATATGGTAAAGAATCCTATTTTTTTGACGACCGTTTGATTGTTGAGATCGAGCCAAAATTTACTTCGGATGGCCTAAACCTTAATTACTCTAAGGGTCAGCGCAGCTCCCACTTATAATGCATCGAAGAAAGCATTTCACTGCCCTCTTTGGTCACACGCACAACATCTTCGATGCGACAACCACCGACCTCCGGATAATACAACCCAGGTTCAATCGTGATCACTTGGCCCTGACGTAAACGTCCAGCATTCGGTGACACACGTGGTGCCTCATGCACCTCTAATCCGAGGCCATGACCGGTCGAATGTATGAATCCCACAAAGCCTTCGCCGCGACGCTCAGTTAAAAATACACGATCATCAAATATCTGAACTGCGGCAGCGTGCACCGTTGCGCCGCTGACGCCGGCCTTCACTTTAGCCAAGGCCGCGAGTTGCGCATCACGTACTGCGCCGACAAGTGCTCGCTGTGCATCATTCGCGCGGCCTTTCAAAAAAGTGCGTGTCATATCGCCATGGTAGCCAGTCTTTTGCACACGCGGAAACACATCGACGATAATTAGTTCGTTCGACTTAAGCGGCCCGTGCCCGCCTTCGTGAGGATCACAGCCCTGCTTGCCGCCAGCCACAATCGTATTTTGCGCCACTGCGCCCTTTGTCAGGCAAGCCTGATCAATCATCATGCGCAGCCACTCGGAAGTGAGCGTACGCCCTTCGTATTTGAGACACTTACCGACAATCTTCGATGCCCGTAACACTCTCTCCGCCGTGCGAATACCGGCCGCACTCGCAGCATTGCCCTGTCGCAATGCCTTCGCCTCAGCATCGCTCTTCAACTCACGAGCTGGAAAGAACGGGTCTGCACCGACTCGTACCTGCATGCCCGCTGCTAACAGCTTGGCAAAATACACTGATGGGAAGTCTTCAGGCACTTCCAGTTCACGCACCTTATTCAACTTTGCAAAATAGCACATCATCTCGGCAGGCCCCACCGCCGAGAGCTCGATCCGTAAGGCCTTTGCCGCCTGCCCCTGAACCGTCTCCAGTAGCAGCACTTGATCGCAATTTGATTGCGCGCGGACTCGGCTATACTCTAAACGATTGACCACTGCGGTCGAGCGCCCGCCGACGATGAAGCACAAGAACGGGTCTGGAACAAAGACCTTCGTCAGGTAGAAAATGTCGGCAGACTGCTCCGAGGCAGCATAGAGAATACGGATAACTGAGGATTTACTTTTCATTTCAAATAGTTGCGTTATAACCCTTCTTCATCCCAACTGATCTGTCACGCTTCGACTTAATAATCGTGTCTCTATGAAACCGCTCTACCGCTTATTGTTCACATTCGGCCTTTTTCTGCTGCTGATTGCCTGTGCCCCGCAAGAGCCGATGAGCGCGCCAGAACCCAGCGACACCTATTTCCCGATTTCAATCGACGGCACGCCCCTGCAGCTGCAACTCGCACTCACTCAAAGCGAGCAAAGCAAAGGCCTGATGCACCGCGAATCGATGCCCACAGACCACGGTATGCTGTTTTTATTTAAACAGCCTGAGCCACGTTCCTTTTGGATGCGTAATACCCACATCACTCTTGATCTCGGCTATTTTGATGCCAGCGGACGTTTACTCGAGATACATACGCTCTACCCCAACGATGAAAATAGCGTCCCCTCCCGTAATCAAAAAGTGCTCATCGCGATAGAGACCAACCGCGGCTGGTTTACTCGTAACAATATAGTTGCCGGCTCTCAGATTGACCTAAAATCATTGGCACAAGCCGTCAGTCGCCGTGGCAAATCCCTCGATAGCTACTCAATTCAGACCGCGCACTAACCATGCCCCAGACTCACAACACAGAAGCGCGCAAGCCGCGCACCGAAAAGCTGATCGTCCCTCCCGTAAAGCCAGGCTCGCGGCGCAAGCGAAGCACAACTCTCACCTGGCAACCAGCTCGCCTACGTGACTATTTTGTGCTCATTGCATTAGTCATCTTGGTATTTAGCCCACTACTGATGTCGGACGTGCTATGGTCCGACTTCGATTCCATCGAACGCAGCGCCTTTCAATCGATGGATAGCTGGCAACAAGCATGGACCCTCGACAGCATTCGCCAAAACAACCCGATCGCTATCAGTAGTTACTTTCTCGAACAAGCCATCCCACTGCCCACCGCAACAGTTCACCGAAGCATCAATATTCTACTGCACCTGTTCGCAGCCATCCTGCTCCTCAAAAACCTAGAGACGCTCAAATTTCCCGCCGCGTTTTCAGTCACACTGATTTTCGCGCTCCACCCGGCCACGATACAGACACTTTTCTGGGCTGGTTACCGCACCGAGATCATCGCGTTGATCTTTATATTAAGTGCGCTCTACTTTGGCAACCGCAACCGCAACGCGCGCGACTACATCGCCACGATTGTGCTCATGACCATCGCTTGCTTGGTACACCCAGCCGCTTTTGCCATCCCAATTATTCTCGCTCTGGTCATCCTTCAAAAAGAACGATCGATACATCTCAATTCATTTAATCCCTTGCTACCGATGCTCTGCCTCTGCCTCTTTTTAGGGATGTGGATCAACGCCGGAAACGTCAACGTAGAAGGTATTGATCCAGTCAGTAGTACAGCACGGCTCAATCACGCAGGGCAAAACATGGCTCACTTTACCCAGCAAGCGCTCTTGCCTATAAATAACGCCCTCTTTCATCAATTCGACATCGACGCCAAATACGAAACCGGTGTTGGAATGAGCTTGATGCCGTTCCTACTATTCGTGCCTTTTTTCATCCTACTCGCTTTTAACATCAAGAAAAAGTGGAGCCGTACGATCCTGCTGGGGCTCTGCAGTTACCTAGCGCTCATCGTGTATGGTACCATTCAGGACGGCCATTTTATTAACGGAACCCTCGCGCACGAAGACCACCACCTATACGTCGCCCTTCCGATGATTGTCGCCCTAGTCATTAGCGCGCTCGGTCGCCTTATCTATAGCATGGGCACCGCTAGTAAAGAACTCTGGATCATGGGATGCTCATTGTTAGTCTTGTTCGAAATCACCCTCAGCGCAGCGTTTGCTTATTCGATCGCCGAGCCCACCAGAATGTGGGCTGGCATGTCTGAACGCTGGCCGAATTCATGGGAGCCGAATGCCGCTCTCGTCGATCAGATCGACCTTCACGACAGCCCAAAAGACTCGCTATTCACTAATCTTCAGCTGATCGACATGCTGCAGGATATCCTCGAAAAACGTCCAGACCTGGTCGAGAGGCGCAAGCAACTCGCACGTGCCTTTGTTGCTGAAGGACAGCTTAATAACGCACTGCGTGAATACAAATACATCCTCCGCAATACGCTACCCGACAACGAATTCCTCGAAGAAGCCGCACGTTTTCTGGACAAGGTCGGCCTCTCATGGGAAGCCACTAAAACAAGAGACCGTATGACTAACACTCAATAATTACCACGCATCTAGCCACTGCGCTTTATGGGCTTTGCAGGGCAAATTGACAAACCCGCCCCCCCAACTCAAACTCAAACTCTCAACTCAACTCGCAACTCTCAACTTCTCCCAATATATGACAGATAAGAAAGCACCCGCTCTCGGCACCCTCACCCTCCACGCAGGCCATACGCCAGACGCAGAGACAGGCTCACGCGCCGTCCCTATTTACCAGACCACCAGCTACATGTTTCGGGATACCGATCATGCCGCCAAACTCTTTGGCCTCGAAGAGCTCGGCTACATCTATACCCGTATCATGAACCCAACGACCGACGTGCTTGAGAAACGTGTCGCCGCACTTGAAGGTGGCGTCGCGGGCCTCGCCCACGCCAGTGGTCAGGCAGCCATTACCAACGCGATCCTCAACATCGCTGGTGCGGGTGATAATATTGTTTCGTCGGCGCAACTCTACGGTGGCACGTATACACTGTTCAAATACACCTTGCCGAAGCTCGGTATCGAAGTGCGCTTCGCCGACGCCGAAGATCCCTCCAGCTTTGAGCCATTGATCGACGAAAAAACCAAAGCCATCTATGGCGACGCAGTCGGCAACCCGAAGCTCAATATTTTCCCATTCGAGGAGGTCTCTGCCGTCGCCCGCGCAGCTAAGATCCCGCTCATTATTGACAATACCGTGGCCTCACCGATGATTTGTCGTCCGCTTGAGCACGGCGCGAATGTCGTCATCCACAGCCTCACCAAATACATCGGTGGACACGGCACCAGTATCGGCGGCATCGTCATCGACGGCGGCAACTTCGACTGGGGCAGCGGCCGCTTCACCGAATTCACCGAGCCCGACCCAAGCTATCATGGCCTCGTGCATTGGGATGTGTTCAAAGCGTTCGAACCAGCCGGTGGTGCCAACATCGCTTACATCATGAAAATGCGCCTACAGTGGCTACGCGACACTGGCAACTGCACTTCCCCGTTCAATTCGTTCCTGCACATTCAGGGCCTCGAAACGCTCGACCTGCGCATGGAGCGCCACTGCTCCAATGCACTCGAGGTCGCCCAATTCCTAGAGAGCCACGAAGCCGTGAGTTGGGTCAATTACCCAGGGCTAAGCAAAAGCGAGCACCACGCCGCCGCTAAGAAATATTTCGACAACGACCGCTTCGGCGGACTCGTTGGCTTCGGCCTAAAAGGTGGCCTCGAAGCAGGACGTAAGTTCATCGACAGCCTCGAGCTGTTCAGTCACCTCGCCAACATCGGCGATGCCAAGTCGCTCGCCATTCACCCCGCCAGCACCACGCATTCGCAACTCAGCGAGGAGCAGCAACAATCCACCGGCGTCACCGCCGACTTCGTGCGGCTCTCCGTCGGCATCGAAGCTATCGACGACCTCCTCGCCGACCTCGATCAAGCGCTGAAGGCGTAGTTCTGAGTACTAAATTGAAAAAAAGGCCGAGTTCGTAATGAACTCGGCCTTTTTTGAGTCGACGGGCATGGCATAAAGCCAGCCCTTACGTTTTCCTTGCGAGCGGGTTTACCCCGCAATCTTTGCGAGGGACGCGCCTGTGCGACCCTCGCATTATAGTTGGAGGGAAACGCTCCGTCGTTTCCACCAATGGTTCGATACGGTCCAATCCGATACATGGAAACGACGGAGCGTTTCCCTCCTGTCACTCACTAGCACTTCTTACCTTCAACAGCCGAAGGCGTCACTCCGTGCGCAGCACTGTCTCACTCGCCGAAGGCGCTTATCGGATGATCGGCAACACCCCAGGGAAGATTCCGACCAATACCGTCGCAAAAACGAGTGCACCTAGTACGACGCGATCGCAGCTGCGGAGCGATCCAGCAGTTTCGGCTGCGCCATCCTTCGAATCGGAGAAATACACTGTGCGCACCCACCCAAAGTAGTAGTAGATCGAGATCACTACACCGAGCACGGAGATTGCCAGTAGTTCGTAAAGACCAGCTTTGTAAGCCGCAATAAAGATGAACAGCTTACCAATAAAACCACCTAATGGTGGAATACCAGCTAATGAGCCTAAGCCAACGGCGAGCACACCACTGAGGAATGGACGCTTACGCGCAAGGTTCTCATAATCTTCAAGCTCTTGGTTCGCATCATCAGAGCCAGCCATATGCGACATCACGGCAAAGACTGCAAATGAGGCTAGCAGGTAAGTCACTAGATAGAAAATCACCGCATACTTTGCTTCGGGAATGCTGAGCGCTGCGATCACGCCAACGAGGAGGTAACCGGCATGTGCGACTCCCGAAAGGCCCATCAGGCGTTTGACATTGCGCTGACGCACCGCTGCGAAATTACCAAACAGGATGGTAGCTGCTGCGATAAGCGATAGCACTGGGATCATGAACGAAGCCAAGCCAATAAACGGCCCGGTCAACAGCTGCAGTAATACAATAAAGCCAGCTGCCTTCGACGCGATCGCAAGATACGCAGTGACAGGAGTGGGAGCACCTTGATAGACATCAGGCACCCAGATTTGAAACGGCACAGCACCAATCTTAAAACAAATGCCGGCTACGACCAAAATGGCTCCGATGCGCACCAATAGATTATCCTGATGTATCCCGATAAAAGTTTGTAACGCTTCGAAATTGAGTGAGTCAGCACTGGAGAAGCTCAACTCCGGATTACCCGCAACTCCGTAAAGTAGCACAATACCGAATAACAAAATAGATGAACTCAGCGCACCTAGGATCAAATATTTCAAGCCCGCCTCGAGCGACAGCGAACTAGTACGGCAATAAGCAACCAATACATAAAAAGCGATCGTCACCGCTTCGAGCGCCACGAACAACATCACAAAATTGGCGCTCTGCACCAGCAGCATCATCGCTGCTGCAATGATAATCACTAAGTGAAAGAACTCTGTGCGCGGCAGTTTTTGCTTCGATAAGTAAATCTTGCCGAGGTAGCAGACGAGAATCGAACTTACCAAGAAGAAGACTCTCATGATTTGCGTCACGTCTGTCTGTGCGATCATGCCACTGAAAAAGGTCTGTCCCTCGACGGTATAATATGCCGAGCGAGCCAGCGTCACAACTAGGACGATAACTTGTCCCCAAATCGCGAGACGCGGTATAAGCACCTGCTGAGACCGTGGCAACACCATCTCAGCTCCAAGCAGACCAAGGGCGAGTACCGCCAACATGATTTCGGGAGCAATTGCTGCCCAGTCGTTTGTCGCAGTGAAACTGCGCAGAAATTCGGCGAGAAGCTCGTTCATTAGTGTGTAACCTCCTTATGTGCTTCGACTGGTCGAGGCAGCGCTGCATTGACTTCAATAATCGGCAAAGTGCTCTTGTTTGAATAACTTGAAATCAACGATAGCTCATCATTCGCGGCATCGGAAAACAGCCGTGGGTAAATGCCGACGACAATCAACGCCACGATCAGTACCAGTGCAGGAAATCGCTCGTGAATCTTGAGATCGACGATTTCGTCACCATTTAAACGATCGGCAAAGGCCTCGGTTGGCTTGCCGAAGAAAATATTTGCGACTGCCCGCAATCCGTAAATGGCAGAAATAATAATACCCAACGCAGCTGGTGCCACGATCCACCGAGTCGCCTCAGTTTCGGCCAAGGCGGCAAAAATAGTGAACTCACCCCAGAAATTACCAAAGCCGGGCAGACCGATACTCGCCATCGTACCCGCCACGAAGAAGGCAGCCAACACGGGTGCCTTGGTTGCGAGACCACCCATCGATGACATATCGAAGGTCTGGCTACGGTGGTAAATACAAGTCGAAAGCATGAACAACAGCGCAACGGAGAGGCCGTGTGCGATCATCATCAACAACGCACCGCCGACGCCGACGACCGAAAATGTTGCGATCCCGAGAAAAGCATAGCCCATGTGCATGACCGAACTATAACCAAGCATCATCTTCACATCCTTCTGAGCCATTGTGATCAGACCGATGATAATGATGTTACCCAGCGCCAGCCATACGATCCAAGGGAACCAATGGGCTGCACCAGCTGGCAACAATGGTGCTGCAATCTGCAACAGTCCATACAGCCCGAATTTCTTGAGCACACCGGCGTGCAGCATTGCCGCACCAGTTGGCGCAGTCGCATAACCCTTAGGTGCCCAACTGTGGAACGGGAAGAGCGATACCAAAATACCGAAGCCGAACAATAATAGTGCGAAAATGTTGTTTTGCACCGTTTCGGCAATCGGTTGCGCCACCAAATACTCACGTAATGTGATCAGTGAAAACGAATCCGCGCCACTCTGCACATATAGTGCAATCAGACCAATCAACGACAACAACGCACCAAGCGTCAGATAGATCGTCATTTCAATCGCCGCGCCGCGCTTACCAGCACCGCCCCACACACCAATCATAATGAAGGTCGGAATGAGCGCGAACTCGTGGAAAAAATAGAAGAAGAAAATATCAATCGAAGCAAAGGTGCCCATCAAACCGCCGAGCATAAACAGCAACAGCGCGAGATACAGATGCGGACGCTCGGCCTTTGAGAACATGGCGTACATTCCAGCAGCAAAACCAACGACACCGGCCAACATGAAGAGCGGCATCGAGATACCATTCAAGCCGAGGTGCAGGTAAATGCCAACTGCTTCCAAGCCAGTGGCTAGACGCAGCTCGAAATTGTAGCCACCGACAAGCGACGGCTCAAACTGGCAGTAAAGTGCCAGCGCGATGATCAGAGGTGTGGCAAAGCCAATCACGCTGACTGCGCGTAGGCTTGACTGGCTAAAACGGGCTCCAAACAACAAGAACAACCCCGCAGACAGCGGTGTCAGAATAGCTACCAGAAGGCAAAGTGATGATGTATCGAGGGGAATCATATCTATCTAAATTGAAAAATCGTTCACCTGTTTTTATAGAGCTACGCCAGCAGCGAACGCCCAAAGGAGGATAATTCCGGCAAGGAACCAGTAAACATAGCCGTGAATATTACCGACATGCAGCGAGCGTGAGCATGTACCCACGAGTCCGACTAATCCAGCACTGCCACGAACAAAAATTCCTTTGATCAGGAAAATATCGAGAAAACTAAGAAGCACCGCAAATCGGTGCTGAACTTTCGCCACGTAAAAGTCGTAGATCTCGTCGAACCACAGACGGGCTTTGAGGAATTCGTAAACTGGCTTCGCACGGTTATGCAAAGCATCACCGTTTTTGCCGACACCATAGAAAAACAACGAACCGAGCAGACCAACGATCCATGCAGCCGAACCGAGGATCATGACCTTAATGTGCATCGCATCGTGCCCTTCGGCGTCATGCAGATGCTCTAAATTATTGCGAATGATCTCACCAGTTGCTTCAGGCCAAACACCAATCCAACCACCGACAACCGAGAGCACTGCCAAAATGATCAATGGCAACACCATACTGAAACCACTCTCATGCGCATGCGAAGCAGCATCGGACTTTGGCTTGCCAAAGAAGACGATCCAAACCAAGCGGCCCATGTAACCCGCGGTCAAAAATGCACCGAGCGTTAACAATACAAAAATCACAGTGCTATTGAGTCCACCTGCGACCAAAATCGCGTCTTTCGAATAGAAACCAGCGAAGCCATACACACCACAGAGAGCCAACACACCAATGAAGAAAGTAATCGAAGTGATCGGCATCTTCTTAAAGATGCCGCCCATCTTGAAAATATCCTGCTCGTGGTGGCAACCATGAATAATCGAACCCGCACCGAGGAACAACAGCGCCTTGAAGAAGGCGTGCGTGATTAGGTGGAACAACGCGATTCCTGGGTAGCCAAGACCGAACGCAGCCGACATGTAGCCGAGCTGCGAGAGCGTTGAATATGCCAGAATCTTCTTAATGTCATTCTGACCATACGCACAGAAGCCCGCATACACGGCAACCGATGTACCAAGTATGGCAATGCCGCCAAGCACCGATTCAGGGAAGAGAAAGGCGATTCGGATCAGGAAGTAAACACCCGCCGCGACCATTGTCGCCGCGTGGATCAGAGCCGATACTGGAGTCGGGCCAGCCATCGCGTCTGGCAACCAGACGTGCAACGGAAACTGAGCGGACTTACCGATGAAGCCACACATGAGCAGTGCTGCGATCACCCAACTAATTGAGCTAGGATCCGCGTTCACCGCTGCGCCCATTGCTTCGAGGTTGGTAGTGCCGAAGTGCCAATAAGCATAGACGATACCAACGAGGAAACCGAGGTCGCCGATACGATTGACGATGAATGCCTTCTTCGAAGCCGCTGCGGCCTCGTCTGTATCAAGATAGTGACCGATCAGCATGTAAGAACTAAAGCCGACCAACTCCCAGAACACGAAGATCATGATCAAGTTATCAGCGAGGATTATACCGATCATGGAAAACATGAAGATCGACAGACCACCGAAGAAGCGGCCCTTGGCCTTGTCGTCCGCCATGTAACCTAGACTGAATACGTGAATCAACAAACCAACAAAGGCGACCATCGTCAGCATTGTGGCTGCTTCTCCATTAAACAGGAAGCCCATCGATACGGTGAAGTTACCAAAATGCAACCAGTCAACAGCGGCGCGAATCGGCCCAGCCTCACTGGCTTGGATCGCCAAGTAACTGAAAGCACAGATACCGGCAGCAGCAGCGACAGATAGGTAGGAAGCCAGTGTTCCGCGGCGGCGCAGGAAGCAGGCAATCAGCACTGCGGAAAGCAGTGGCGTGAGAAGGACGGCGAGTAGTATTTGAGCGTCGGTCATAGCACTAGTGACTCAGGGCGTTCAATTGGTCCACCATTACAGACTGACGACGTCGGAACAGTGCGACGATAATTGCCAGGCCGAGGGCGACTTCGGCAGCCGCCACGGTGATAATAAAGAAGACAAAGAGGTTGCCGTCCATTGTCCCGTTGTAACGAGAGAATGCGACGAACGCCAAATTCACGGCATTGAGCATTAACTCAAGCGACATGTAAATGACGAGCGTGTTCTGACGCAGGGTCACTCCGAGTAGCCCCACGGCGAAGAGCAGTCCTGCTACGATAAGAAAAGCATTAAGTCCGACAGTCATGTTAAATAGCTAATGAAATTATAAATAATGACTAATCTTCCGCGACGTCGTGTTTTTTCGACACAACAATCACGCCGATCATAGCGGCAAGAAGAAGGAATCCAGCCACTTGGAATGGCAGCATGTACTTAGTAAAGAGGCTGTAGCCAAAAGACTTGGAGGATGTGGTAAATGGCACACCACCATCGAACACCTCAGGGTTTTCGGTCACTGCAGTCAGGCCAGGCTCAGGTAAATAATCACCGGAAAAGGCAGTGAGTACCAGCATTGCTAGCAGCAAGAAGCCAATCGCAGATGCGCCAATGGTCAGCTTATTCTTATATTCGGTAGCACCCTCCCCTTTATCCACATCGAGAAGCATGATGATAAAGAGGAATAGCACCATGACCGCCCCCGCGTAAACCACCACTTGAATGACCGCGAGGAAGTAGGCTTCCAACAGAACAAAGAGCGCCGCAGTGCCGATGAAAGCGACGATCATGCACATGGCTCCATTCACCGCATTCGGCGTAATGACCATCAGCACGGCCGCTATCAAGGTGATCGCTGAAAAGACGTAAAACAGTATGTCTAACATTGTGTGAGAATTAGGGATTTAGAATTGGGAATTGGGAATTGAGAATTAATACTTAAAGATTTTTGATGAATCTGCGCAGTGTCAGATTTTAGTCATTCCTAATCTTCAACTGATTTAATGAGTATTACCCGCTTCTTCTGCAGCTTTTTTCTTGTCCCACTTGTGGTGTCTATCCGGCAAGGTGCCACCTAGTTCGTAGAGTTTATCCTTCTTATTAACCATCTCTTCTCGGGTGTAGCCAGACATTGAAAATATATCTTTTAGGAAAATAGCCTCTTCAGGACACACTTCCTGGCAAAGGCCACAATAAATGCAGCGTAGCATGTCGATCTCGAATTCTTTCGGCGCTTTTTCGACGTGTGCGCGATCTGGATCGGCTTCGGCATCAATCTCACCAGGGATCATCTTGATTGCCTTCGGTGGGCAAACGAATTCACACAACTGGCAAGAGACACACTTTTCACGACCATTCGGGTCCTTCACTAGTGTGGGCACGCCGCGATAATTTTCAGAGATGACGGGACGCTCCTCTGGATACTCCAGAGTGATCGTCTTATCAAACATCGCAGTCAGAGTCGTTTTCAACCCAGTAACGATTTGCGGAATGAATGTTTTCTCCGCGAAAGTGAGCGGCTTACGCTCTAGAACTTTTGTCTTAGCCATACTAGTTGCGGTTTAGAAGCCAGCTGTATCACGTAACGCGATCAGCAGTGTGTTAAAAATAAGGTTACCAATCGCGAGTGGTAGAAGAATCTTCCAGCCGAGTGCCATCACTTGGTCATAGCGGAAACGTGGCAGTGTCCAACGTACCCAGATGAAGAAGAAGATCATAAAGAAGACCTTGCCCATGAACCACAGCACGGAAAGCACCGCGCCATATTCACTGGCACCCCAAGGATCTGCCATGCCAGGTAGGAAATTCCAGCCACCAAGGAACAGCAACACGAACAACGCCGAGCCCATGATGACGTGCGCATACTCGGCCACGAAAAACAGCCCGAATTTGAAGCAACCATACTCGGTGTGGAAACCACCAACGAGGTCGGTTTCGGACTCCGCCATATCGAATGGCAGACGATTGGTTTCTGCAAAAACAGAAACCAGAAAGATCAATGCCGACAAAGGCTGCCAAAGGATCAACCAAAGTCCTGCCTGCGACTCAACGACGCCGAAGAGCGACAAACCATAGTCAGTGCCAGGCGCAGACGCCCACATGAAGACTGGAAGGATCGAAAGCCCCATCGCCAATTCATACGAGACCATTTGAGCAGAAGCACGAATCGCGCCGAGGAACGGATATTTACTATTAGAGGACCAACCAGCGAGCACGATGCCATACACACCCAGTGAAGAAACACCTAAAATAAAAAGCATGCCAACTTCGATATTAGCTAATACCAGAGGCTGCACGACACCGGATGGATCAACATAGCGACCGAACGGTAACACCACCATGGTGGTGAGTGCAGGCGCCAAGGCCAAAATCGGAGCTAAGTAGTAATAGCCCTTCTTGACGTGACCAGGAGTGATCTCTTCCTTAAAAAGAAATTTCAACCCGTCCGCGACGGGTTGGAAGACGCCCAAGCGCGTCAGGATATTACCGAGAATCGGAATATGCCCAAGCAACGGCAGACGTGTACGATTCGGGCCAGTGCGGCCTTGAATCCAGCTGGAAACTTTGCGCTCCGCGAGAACGGAGTAACTGCAAAGTCCCATAAAGACCGAGATCATCGCGATTGAAAAAACAATCGGCAATGTAAACGGCAGTGTATTGGTGATGAATTCCATATCCGTCAATTTGCTTTAAGCTTGAGTGGCCGCGGCTTGCGCCTCCTTGAATGCGACTGGATCGAATTTTAAATTCTTGGTTTCAACAAACGGTAAATCAATGAACGGCACGGGATCAAGCACAACGCCCTCGTCGGAGATACCACGCCAGGTGAGTCCCTCAAAGGAGCCGACTTTTTCAGCGATGTGCTGCCATACGAGATCGATTGTTAACGCGCTTGGCTTTTGATTGTCTAAGTTAGCCACAATTTTTTCCAATACATTAATATCGGATTGAATACCTAGTGGACCAGGCACCGCTGCCTTGAACTTCTGCAGACGGAAGCTTTGATTCACGAATGAACCATCCTTTTCGTAGACCATCAACGATGGGCAAACGACATTGGCCACTTGGCTCACTGCATTCGCATGTGTGCCAAAGTAAACGAGCTTCACCTTAGCGAGCAGTTCTGAGGAAATACCAAGCGTCGTGACGTCTTCGTTCACGACGACGAGTGTCTTAACCGCACCAGATTTGATCGCACTTGCGATCTTTGACAGATCTACTTCTGGAAGTGTTTTGATCAAACCATTCAGCAGCGCACCGCGAAGATTCGAAGAGCGGTCTTCTGAAAGTAAAATCCCATCGCCCTCACCTGTGCGAGCGACCATGGTGACGGATGCGCCACAGCGATCTGCTATCAAACGATAAAAGAATTGCTCTTCGACCGAACTGTTTGCGGAACCGATCATGGCCACATCGCCATTCTTTAACAGATCCGCAGCGGCCTGCGCAGTTTCAGCGTCAGTCTGGTGCACACCTTCAATGGTGTAATGGATAAGGCGATCATCCGTCTCGGATGCTTTGAAAAGTTCACGGCCCGAGTCAGTCATCCATGTATCATTCACCGCATCATTACGCCGTGGTGTGATACGATAAATCTTACCTTCGCGGCTCCAGATTTCTGTATTCGCACCAATACTACTCTCTGTGCAAATACTGTTGGTGCGCTTGAGAAACCAAACACGCATCTTGAAACGAAAGTCGGTGCTGGTGAGCGCACCCACTGGGCAAATATCAACCGTATTGAGCGAATAGTTGTGCTCCAGCCCTTTGCCCGGATAGCAAGTTAGAGTTGAGTAAGTGCCACGATCAACAAAACCGAGCACGTCTTCGCCTGCGACTTCTTTAGAGAAGCGAACGCAGCGAGAGCACAGGATACAGCGCTCATCATCAAGAGTGACGCGCACGCCAAGCTTAGTACGCTTGGGTTTTACATTCTTTTGCTCGATAAAACGGCTGTAACCACGGCCATGCTCAGCAGAAAACTCCTGCAAGCGGCACTCCCCGGCTTGGTCGCAAATCGGGCAATCCAGCGGGTGATTGATCAACAAGAATTCAGTCACGCCATTGCGGGACTCTTTGACTATTTCAGAATCCGTACGGATGTGCATACCAGGCGAAGCGTTGGTCGCACAAGCGATCGTTGGCTTTGGCATCCAACCGATTTTTTGCACACCATTCTCATCGAGAACGGCCTCGCCAGTACCGCGGTCACGCATCGGCATACCCATTTCAACCATACACATGCGGCAATTGCCCGAGATCGATAGTTTTGGGTGGTAGCAGTAGTGCGGCACTTCCTTACCTTTACCAGCAAGCTTTACCGCTTCGATGATGTTAATGCCTTTAGGCACATCAATCTCCTGCCCATCAATATTGATGGTGATATTTTCGACTATACTTTGAATTTCCATGGTCTTAGATCAAAGAAGTTTTCTCAGCTGTGGGTTTACCTTCTTTACGAAGGGCAGCTTGGGTGCGGGCTTTCTCCACAAACTCGTCATTAAATTTCGCGATAAAGCTCTGCACCGGCCATGAGGCCGCTTCACCAAACGCACAAATAGTGCGGCCAGCAATTTGGTCCGCAATATCTTTAAGCAGCTGTGCATCTTCTTCGCGTGCTTCACCATCGACCATGCGTTGCGTGACCTTACGCATCCAGGGCACCCCTTCGCGACAAGGTGTACATTGACCGCAGCTTTCGTGTGCGTAAAAATAGTTAATATTTGCAAGTGCCTCGACCATATCGGTCGAGTCATCCATTACAATCACGCCACCAGAACCAGACATCGAACCGACGAGACCAAGGCTATCAAAATCCATAGGAACATCTTCGATGCCCCAATCAAACTCGGTGCCATCCTTGAGCTTACCTGTGAAGCGTTCATCCGCGCGTAAGACCTTCGCCGAGGAACCACCAGGAATGACTGCCTTTAGCTTGCGCCCAGGCTTGAGACCACCGCACACGTCATAGATGAGCTCTCCCAGAGTGATTGCGGAACACGGAAATTCGTAGTAGCCAGGCTTCTGCACATGGCCAGAGACACACCAAATACGTGTGCCAGTATTGCCTGGAGTGCCGATTTCAGAGAAGCCTTGACCACCGAGCTCGATGATGTGCTTCACATCGCACAGTGTTTCCACGTTGTTGACGATGGTTGGGCATTGGTAGAGGCCAAGGGCTGCGGGGAAATACGGAGGCTTAATACGAGGATTCGCACGATTGCCTTCTATCGATTCAATCAAGCCAGTTTCTTCACCACAGATGTAAGCGCCGGCACCACGGTGCACGATGATGTCACATGAGTATCCGGTACCTAAAATGTTATCACCGAGTAAATTCTTTTCACGGGCCTCTTCGATCGCACGTTCGAGAATCTTGTAGCCTTGGAAAAACTCACCACGAATATAAATGAAGGCGAGCTTTGCTTGAATCGCAAAAGCGGAGCACATCATGCCTTCGATCAGCTGATGCGGGTCTTGGTGGATGATTTGGCGGTCTTTGAAAGTGCCTGGCTCCGATTCATCCGCATTGCAAACAAGGTAGATCGGCTTGCCAGACTTGCGGTCGAGAAACTTCCACTTCATTCCTGCGGGGAAACCTGCGCCACCGCGACCACGCACGCCGGAAGTCAGCACCTCCGCACAAATATCTTCGGGCTTCATGGTGAGCGCCTTCTTTAATTGCTCGTAGCCGCCGTGCTTTACGTAGCAGTCGATGTCGTTGGTGTAGCCCGGCTCGTCGATGTGCTTAAAAATAAGCCTATGTTCCTGTGGTGTTGGCATGTGAATGAGATGGAGGCCTGCCGGAAATGGCGAAGCAATTAGAAATTAAAAATTAGGAATAAAAAAACGACTAGATTTCGCCGTTTTTGATTTTAGCTGCGAGCTCGGATGCCTTGTCTGGATAGATATCCGTGTATTCGTCTTCGCCGATCATCACGACTGGGCCTTTACCGCAATCCGCGTGGCACTCGACAAAATCAAGTGTCACAGAACCGTCCTCGCTGGTATGGCCGACTTTACAGTTTAATTCTTTCTCGAGGCGTTCACAGGTCTGATACGAACCGGCTAACGCGCAAGGTAGCGTGCGGCAAACACGCACGTGATACTTACCTGTCGGCTCGGTACGGAGCATCGGGTAAAACGTGACTAGCTCAAGGATGTTGATTGGCTGTAGATCTAAGCGGTCTGCAATCCACTCCACTGACTCGTTTGAAAGATAGCCCTGATCCTCTTGCACCAAGTGGCACAACGGCAGCGCAGCGCTCTTCACCGTTGGATAGCGCGGCACCAGATTATCAATTTTTTCGATTGTTTCGGATTTTAAATTCATCATTTAAAAGAAGTTTGAACTCAGATGCTAGTAGTTAAACACCCAACATTCGTAATTCCTAATATTATTTTTAGTTCTATCGATCACACTCTCCCATCACGAAGTCGAGCGAGCCGAGGATCACAGTGATGTCGGTAAGAAAGTGGCCTGGAATGAGTTTATCGAGGATACTCAGATTACAGAATGACGGGCCGCGGATCTTCATGCGATAGGGCACACCGCCACCCTTTGAGTGAATGAAAAAGCCTAGTGCACCTTTCGGGTTTTCGGCTTCGAAATACACTTCGCCCGCTGGAATCTGCGGTCCTTCCGTCACAATCATAAAGTTCTGAATCAGTTCCTCCATGCTGGTGAGCACTTTAGCCTTCTGCGGAGCAAAGATCTTCTTCGCGTCTTCCGCATAATAGGAGCCTTCTGGGAATTTACCGATGCACTGGCGGATAATTCCCACACTTTGGCGAATCTCCTCCGCGCGCATCAAATAGCGATCGTAACAATCTCCGTTGGTGCCAATCGGCACTTCGAAATCGTAGTTTTCATAGCCCAAGTATGGCTTATCCTTACGTAAATCAAGATCCACGCCACAGGCGCGAAGATTCGGACCAGTCAGACCGTAAGCAAGCGCGTCTTCTTTCGAAATCGTGCCGATACCGACGGTACGGTCCATGAAGATACGATTACGAGTCAGCAGCTTATCAACTTGATCAAGCACGGGCAACACGCCCTTACAGAATTCAAGCACACGGCCCAACCAGCCCTCAGGAATGTCGCGTGCGACACCGCCGATACGTGTGTAGCTAGTAGTAAAACGTGCGCCGGTCAATTCCTCGAACAGCGTGTAAAGTTTTTCACGCTCAGTGAAGGTATACATAAATACCGTCCATGCACCTGCATCCATTCCGTACACGCCAACTCCCAATAAATGGGAAGAGACACGTGCCAACTCGCAGCAGAGCAACCGAATAGCCTCGCAGCGTTCTGGCACTTCGAGGTTTGCTAGTTTTTCAACAGCCATCGCATATGCGACATTGTTCGAAAGCGGCGCTATGTAGTCCAAGCGGTCCGTATATGGAATGAACTGATTGTAAGTCATGTTCTCGGCGATCTTCTCATCACCGCGGTGCAGGTAACCCAGCACAGGCTCGCACTTCTTAACGACGTCGCCGTCGAGCTCCATCTTCAGGCGCAGCACTCCGTGCGTGGTCGGGTGTGAAGGCCCGACGTTGAGCATCATGGTCTCGCCTTGCAGCTCACCTTCAGACTCGCTTGCGCGTGCACCGGCATCCCCAATTGAAATTTCTTTGCTAGTGGCCATTTAAAAATCCTCTTATTTACCGTGGGGTTTTATCTTTTTCTCATTCCAGCTCTCATCACGAGCTCGCGGCTCAGTCTGACTCATTGGGCCATCCGCTGAAGAAACGAACGGTCCACCGACCATTGGCGCAGGCTTTACAGACATTCCTGTAACTTCAGCGACATCCGCAGCCGGCAGTGGCACTTCGATACCAGCCAGTGGAAAATCCTTACGCAGTGGGTGGTATGGATAAGCATCCCACATCAAAATACGTGTCAAATTTGGGTGCCCTTGGTAGCGAATACCCATCAAATCGTATGTTTCACGTTCGTGCCAGTTTGCCGAAGCATACAAACCCGTCAGCGACGGCAGTGCCGGATTAATGTCATCTGTGCAATCTGCTGCCACACGTAAGTACTCGTGCTTGGTCGTCGAAAAGAAGTGGTAGATTCCGGTAAAGCGAGGGCTCTGCGCATCCCAATCGATCCCAGTTACGTCAACTAACATATCGTAGCCAAAATCATCGCGTAGCGCCGTGCACACCTCGATCAGCTGTGACGACACGCAGTTTAAAGCAACGTGGTCGGAAGACTCACGCTCGGTGAGAGTTTCGAAGCGCTCTTTGAGAAGAGCCAAATCACTGATAGTCATAGCTTAACTTCCCTTCGTAGCTCCGGCTACTTCTTTCGAATCAGCCTTTTTAGGGAACAAGTTATTAACCGAACGCTCGGTGCCGATCTTGTCCTGCAGTTTAATCATCGCATCGAGCAGTGCCTCCGGACGCGGAGGACAACCACTCACATAAACATCTACTGGGATAATCTGGTCCACGCCTTGCAGTGTCGCATAGGAGCGATACATCCCGCCGGTGCTTGCACAAGCGCCCATCGCCACCACCCATTTCGGCTCAGCCATCTGATCGTAAATACGACGCACAACTTCAGCCATTTTGTAAGTCACCGTACCCGCAACAATCATGCAATCTGCCTGACGAGGCGAAAAACGCATCACTTCCATTCCGAATCGGGAAATATCGAATCGCGCACCGCCCGCGGCCATCAATTCAATCGCACAACAAGCGAGGCCCATCGGCATCGGCCATACCGAGTGTTTGCGAATCCAGTTAATTACAGCATCCGCCTGAGTGACAATAATTTCACCCTCGACCTTACTATCGTATGCTATGGTTGTATTTTGCATGCTAATTGTGAGGTACTTAAGTGGACACCTCAAAAGGTTGAGATCTTAATTCACACCCTTGTTCATGCAAGCTACAATTTAACTTAATCGTAAATTCAAGTTGGCTTAATCCTATTAGAAATATCCAATTTATTGAAGGACCGATTCGGGGTAACGATCAATGCCACAAATATTTATCAAGCAGACTTGTCAGAACTCCCCAACCAGTTAGAATGCATCGAATGGAGCCTTGTAATACCCCCGCCTGCCAATCAGCCCGTGAAATCTTTCACGAACTCGAAGAAATTTACGATGAGCACAATCTCTACTTTCAAACCATTGGATCCGTGCTCGAGGCGGCTAATATTCTGGACGTACCACATCGGCTAAAATTAATCCTCACTCAGCCTAAAAACGAAATCATGGTTCACTGCCCCGTCGAAATGGATGACGGCTCTTGGCAACTATTTAAAGGCTACCGTGTGCAACACAACAATGTGCTCGGCCCCTACAAAGGCGGAATTCGCTACCACCCCGAGGTCAAACTCGACGAAGTCAAAACCCTCGCTCTGCTCATGACCATGAAGTGCGCACTCGCCCGCCTCCCCTTCGGCGGTGCCAAAGGCGCGCTGCGCATCGATCCACGAGCCGTCAGCAAGGACGAACTCATGCGAGTGACACGTCGTCTCACCTCGGCACTGGGCGACAATATCGGGCCCGACTACGACATCCCCGCTCCTGACGTCGGCACCAACGCTCAAGTCATGGCGTGGATGGCCGACACCTATATAAACTTTGCCGAGTCCTCCAGCAAGGTCACCGCCCGCGGAGTCGTCACCGGTAAGCCCCTCGAATTCGGTGGCTCGGTAGGCCGCGAAAAAGCAACTGGCCAAGGCCTCGTCTACGTGCTCGATGCTCTGCTGCCCGGCATGAATATCGAACTCGACAAAGTCTCCTGCAGCCTGATCGGTTACGGTAATGTCGGCTCTTGGACTGCTCGGTTGCTACAACAGCGCGGCACCACACTCAAAGCAGTGATGGATCATACTGGCGCGATTCTCAACGAAGCTGGCATCGACGCCGAAGCGCTCGCCGAGCACGTCAAAACCACTGGCGGCGTGCACGGATTTGCCGATGCCACCGCGATCAACAACGAAACCTTCTATTCAACTCCCGTGGATCTATTTATTCCCGCGGCACTGGAGCAGATGGTCGATCTCGAACACGCCGAACGCATGCAGTGCAAAGTGCTCGTCGAGGGTGCGAATGCCCCGACCACACCACGCGCCGAACGCTATCTGCTCGAAAAAGGGGTCGAAGTGCTGCCCGCCATCCTGTGCAACGCCGGCGGTGTGACTGTTAGTTATTTCGAGTGGAAACAAAACCGCCAATCCGAGACCTGGGATGAAGAACTCGTCGATGAACGTCTTAAGAAAATCATGACCCGCTCCGCAGAGCGCGTCTTAAAGATGTCCAAACGCCTGAACTGCAACATGCGCATCGCCTCTTACGCATCGGCGATCGAGCATATCGATAAGGTTTACGAGCTGCGCGGCGTCTTCCCCTAAGTCGGCCTAGCCGAGACGACCTGCGGTCGAGTGACCGCGCTGCGCACGGAGTGAAAGTGAGCACTCGGCTCCGCCCTGTAGTGAGAGTAGTGTGAAATGTACCCGGGAGGGACGACCTCCGCGTCGTCCGCAGAGCCCCACTCCTCACTTTTACTCAGTGCGTAGCATGGCACTTTCACTCACGGCGGAGCCGTGCTCTCACTAGCCGCAGGCGTCACCCGACCGAAGGTCGGCCTCACTCCGTGCGCAGCACGGCTTCACTCCGTGCGCAGCACGGCCTCACTGCGCAGCGAAGCTGCGCTTGACAGCCGCTAACTTGTCCTTCAATTAATTATATATCGTTTAGAAAGCATGTGCAGCCGTGAGCTCACACTGGAACGGACTTGATGTCCACCAAACAGCTGAAACAACGATATTCCTACTGATCTTCGGACAGTTTACCGTCGATCCCCGCAACGCAACGTGCGCACGCACGCCACTTTCTCCAAGACACACTAACGCCATACGTGGCACTCTAACATGAGTAACGAAGCAACACAAAAGGAAGCCCCCAACGACAATCAGATCGCCGTATCCGGCATTCTGGAAATGCTCCCGAATAAGACTGGCCAACTCCTCGACCCTGCCCGCAACGGCAAAACTCGCCCGACCGATCCATTCGTTACACGCGAACTGATCAAACGCTTTCGCCTCAAACAAGGCCACTTCATCGAAGGCAACGCCATCAGCAACGAGCGGTTCCCCAATCCGAAGGTCAACTTCATTAACACAGTCGACGGCGCCACAATGGAAGAGCGCAAAGGTCGTTACACATTCCAACAGATGGTCTCCATCGCTCCTGACGAGCAACTTAAGCTCGAAGCCAAGGACGGTCGCGTCACCACACGCATTATGGATCTGTTTTGCCCGATTGGTAAAGGCACCCGTGGACTGATCGTCGCCCCACCACGCACGGGTAAGACCACTATTTTACACGACATCGCTCACGGCGTTATGGAGAATCATCCCGAATGTCACGTCATCGTGCTCCTGGTCGATGAGCGCCCCGAAGAAGTCACTGATTTCAAACGCAGCGTCGATGCCGAAATCTACGCCTCCTCCAACGACGAAGAAATCACCAACCACCTCCGCCTCGCCGAGCTTGCGATCGAACGCGCGAAGCATCTAGTCGAAGCCGGCAAAGATGTGGTGCTACTACTCGACTCCATCACTCGACTGGCCCGTGCCTACAATGCCGCATCCGGCAAAGGTGGCCGCACCATGACTGGTGGCCTCGACAGTCGTGCACTGGAAAAGCCACGTCAATTTTTCTCCGCTGCGCGCAATTGCGAAGAAGGTGGCAGTCTCACCATCATTGCTACTGCACTGGTACAAACCGGCAGTAAAATGGATGACCTAATTTTCCAAGAATTCAAAGGTACGGGTAACATGGAAATGGTGCTCGACCGCAAAGCAGCCGAACTTCGCCTCTGGCCTGCGATTAACCTGAATGCATCAGGCACACGTAAGGAAGAATTGATCCTGTCTGGGAAATACCTAGAAGGTGCTCAATTCCTGCGCCGTGCGCTCGCTGGCCAGAAAATCGAAGACGCCGCAGAGATCATGATCGACCGCTTTGAGCAGACCAAGAATAACGAGGAGTTCATCAAACTACTAGATCGCTAACGACCTTTGGTGAGTGAGAAGTGACGCCTTCGCCGAGTGACCGCGTAAAGAGCTCCGCTCCGCGCGGCTCTGAAGTGAATAGTGAACTTCGCCTCGTGAAACAGACATTCCTGTCTGTATTCTTTGCCTGACCACAGGCAAGACGAAGGCTTGCCGTAGATGGCGTAGCAATGCCTATGTCACCTCAACGCGAACGCGCTCAAGCCTTTCGCTCAGCGCATCGCCCTGCGGCAACGTCGGCGTGAGCGACTCTAGTCGACTCCATGCATACACCGTCGCGCGCCGCGCACGGTCTTCGAGTGATTCGCCTAATTGCTGCCCGTGTAAATAGCCCGCCAGCAGCGCATCTCCAGCACCCACCGTACTGACCACATTTAGTCTCGGTGCACGCACCAACAGCTCGGCCTCAGCCGTCAGAAACAACGCGCCTTGCCCCCCCATCGACACGATTAAATTCGGCATGCACTCTTGGCACAGTCGCCGTGCCGCTGCGGCAATTGCATCAAAATCTTTTAGCTCCACGCCCAGCAACTCAGCCAATTCATGCTCATTCGGCTTGATCAAATCGACTCCCGCCGCCACCGCCGCCTTCAGCGCAGCGCCACTACTATCGACTGCCACCTTTGCGCCAGTACCGCGTAAGGCTTGGATTAATTCAGTCACAAATTGAGGCTCCACACCGTCAGGTAAACTCCCCGCAATCAAAAACCAGCGCCCTGGCTCTGCCAGCTCTAGCAACAAGCTTCTAAGCGCAGCGCACTGCTCGTGCGTCGGCGCAGCTCCGACCATATTTAAATCGGTCGTTTCATTTATCCCCGCATCCACGATCTTAATACCCGTCCGTGTTTCGCCTTGGACACGAATAAATGCATCACACACACCATATTCGCTGAAATGTTGCTCAAAGATCGTGGCGTTGGCATCTCCTAAAAAACCCGAAGCCACCACTTCCGCACCACCGAGTGCCAACATCGTCGCCACATTGACTCCTTTACCGCCCGCTTGACGGCGCGACTGACTCACCCGATGCACCGTTCCCGGAACCAACTGATCGACAAAAACCGTCTGATCGATCGCAGGGTTTAAAGTAATAGTTACAATAGGTGATTCCACAGACATGATGCCGATATAACTAAGTACACGTGACTTCCACGCAACCACATCTTTAAACGCGCGGCACAGCCGCACGATTGTCGTCGCCAAAAATCACAATCGACCTGCGCGAGACTTCATGTTTTAACAGACAAACCATGTTCACGACTTCAAAAATACTCGAGCACACATGGAGCCGCCTCAAATCGCACTACACCGATCTACGCCCTACCAGTGCATGGAGCCACGCCTACCGACGCATCTTGGGGAACTACTATCGCTTTCTAATCCCCGAGGGCAGCAGTGTGCTTGAAATCGGCTGCGGTTCAGGCGATCTGCTTCAACACCTACCAAATCGCACGCTCGCCGGCATCGATCTAGTCGAGGAGCAAGTCAACGCCGCGAAGCAACACCTGCCACAGGCGCAATTCAGCTGCGCAGCCGGCGAGACAGCAACCTTTGATCAGACATACGACTACCTATTGCTATCCGACACGCTGAATGAAGCTGCCGACGTCCAACAAATCCTTGAAAATAGTCACCACGCAGCCACTCCCGCAACGCGCTTAGTGCTAAACATTCACAACACATTGTGGCGACCCATTCTAGGACTCTGCACATTACTCGGCCTTAAACCCAAACGCCCTCAGCAAAACTGGCTTTCCTCAGACGATTTGCGCAACCTACTCGACCTCGCAGGTTGGGAAATGGTGCGCTCCGATGCGCGTATCCTCGTGCCCCACGAACTCTGCGGCCTCGGCAGCCTAATCAATAGATTCATCGCCCCACTGCTGCCGTTCGCGTGCCTAAGCCTGTTTTTTGTCGCACGCCCCAAGCAAGCAGCCAAACCAGCCGACAGCCTCAGCGTGACCGTCATCATACCTGCTCGCAATGAATCGGGCAATATCGAGGCAGCGATCCAGCGCACACCCAAAATGGGGCAATCCACCGAAATAATTTTTGTCGAAGGCAACTCTCAAGATGCTACTTGGGAGATGATCAATTCCTGCATCGAGAAGTACCCTGAGCGTGACATCAAAGCCTACCAGCAACCCGGTAAAGGCAAGGGCGACGCTATGCGCCTCGGCTATGCAAAAGCCACCGGCGACATCATCATGATCCTTGATGCCGACCTCACTGTGCCCCCCGAAGATCTACCCAAATTCTTCGAAGCTATTCAGCTCGGCCATTGTGAATTCGCCAACGGCGTACGCCTGGTTTATCCAATGGAAGACGATGCCATGCGCTGCTTAAACTTGTGCGGCAACAAGTGCTTCAGCATGCTCTTTTCTTGGTTACTCAGCATGCCTGTCAAAGACACCCTGTGCGGCACCAAAGTCTTCAGCAAGTCGCACTACGAGCTGATTGAAGCCAACCGTAGTTACTTCGGCAACTTCGATCCCTTCGGCGACTTCGATCTAATCTTCGGCGCCGCCAAGCTCAACCTCAAGATCCGCGATCTACCCATTCGCTACCAGAGTCGCACCTACGGCGAACCGCAAATCGACCGCTGGCGCGATGGCATGCTACTGATCCGCATGGCCGCCTTTGCCGCTCGAAAAATTAAATTCCTGTAGAC
>Ga0209302_10000200_pt1 | contig 37458 bp, 31 predicted proteins | sample ArcOceMetagenome_2_FD_187445 | JGI IMG/M metagenome (GOLD analysis project Ga0209302, IMG submission 187445) | Marine eukaryotic phytoplankton communities from Arctic Ocean - Arctic Ocean ARC135M Metagenome (SPAdes) (version 2) | ecosystem: Environmental > Aquatic > Marine > Oceanic | place...
ACGACAGAAACAGGCGGTGGTTTTACTGTTGGTGTCTATAGAGACGGATATACTGCCGATGGATGTTTATTGAAAGGTGTCAGTGAAAAACGATATAAACATATGTTAGAAAGAGGTCCATATGTTATTCGTTATGAAATAAGAAAAAACAAAAATCCTAATCAGGATATTAAAATTTTTGTAAATAATAAAGAAGTTGAATATGTAGAAAATGAAGGAGTTTCTAGTGGTAAGTTAAAATATATTGGAATAAACGGTGATTTGAATAAAAAAACAGATTCAAATGCAACCGGAAGAAGACCATTGGATTATTTAAAATTTATCCCCATTACAAATGAAATAAAAGAGTAGATAATTAAAATATATCTTATAAATATATATACAATATTATGATGCATATATATATTTTATTGATTTTAGCAGTTCTTTTAATTTTATGTGTTATAAAAAATAAAAAAAAAATCTTTGAAGGTGCAATAAGCGAAACAGTAATTCCTCCTTCTGAAATGGTAAATACAAAAACACCAGCGAATTTCCCCGGCTGGAACCCTTCACGAAAGCTTGGGAAATGTGAAGGAGATTGTGATAGAAACAGCGATTGTACTCCTGGATTAATTTGTATGGGGGATGAGTCATACCTAGGGGGGTCTAGCAATAGGCAAAAATATTTTAAGGGACAATGCACAGGTAATATGAAAGCATCTAGCGCAGATTATTGTTTAGATCCGAATGGGCCAACAGAAGGATTTAATAATATGAAAGAAGGGTTTGGCAGTATTAAAGAAGGTCTGACCAATTCGTATTATATTACTGGAAAAGGTAGTACTTGTGGAACTGTGAACAATGTGATTAGATCCAAAGCTGAATGCGCAACAGCATTGACGGCAGTCGGAAAAAGCAATCGGTTTGTCTGGAACGGCATATCAAACGCAATACCGGGTGGTTGTTCCGTTCGTGGACAAGACCACGGACATTATGACAAACGCGGTATAAACGGAACTGTTGGTAAAGGGCGCAGTGATCTGGCTGCTGTTTGCGTTCGTAGATTATTGGACAATTGTGGTTCTGATTGTATGGGTAAAGATAATAATTGTTCCGGTGCATTAAAATGTTTGCCGTATGTATTGAATCAACCTATTCCCGGGTGTAAAGCTGGAACAACAACTAATCAACAATTTGTAGTTGGAAAAGGATATTGCTACGATGCTGTTCAAGCAACCCAGGATAAATCCAACGCGGACGCAACGAAACGCATACTATCAACGCAACAAGCAATAGTAAATACTGAGACGGCCAACATTGGATTTACAGGTACAATGAAAAAGCGTTTTTTTGGATTAAAAAATAGTATTATAGAAGGAGCGGGAAATACTTCACTTTTTGATGATTCTGAAGTTACAACAAAATTAGATAACATCAAAAATCTACTAGATGCAAATAAAACCGCATTAGAGAATGTTAATCAATTGGGAGGGCAAACATTTACAAGTACACAAATACAAAATAATGACTGGTATCCAGAAGCCCTTAATCTTTACAAACCAATTTTTGACAGCATATTTCCAGCCACATCAGCTGCAAGAAATTTAAATTTATTATCTTCTATAATTGGTTTTAATATGGATAATGAAGATAAATTAATTGAATATCTTAGTAAGATATATGGAAAATTTAATACGTATGCACCAAATGATGATTGGGCAACTGAAGCAAGAAAATTAGAATTATATATATTGGCTCTGAAAATATTGAAATGGAAAATATCAAATGATTATATTGAATATTTTAAAAAAGCGGATCAAAAAATAAACGCTCCATCAACCAATTTTACTAATTTTAGTCTGAGCGCCATCCCGGGCATTAAATCAGCAATAGATACAGATCCAATGCCCGGTGTGACTAGTGGTGCAGCGACGATACCTTTTCAACCAATTCTCAATGAAGTTAATCTAAAAGTTGGCGAAAAATTAATGAAAAAATTAAATGAGTTATTAAATATTCCTTCAACGGGAAATGATCCAAAATTAGATCTGTCCAATTATGTTATGGACAAAATAAATACACTGTCGGGAAATAGATTAGCAGATTGTAAAAAAAATTGTTTGGAAAAACAAAAAAATAATTTTAATTGTACGGGGTGTGGTGGAAATAACAAATATTTTGAAAATGAAATAAATTTTATATTACATCCACCATTAAAAGCAGCTGATATGGCTAAGTTAATTGAAAAATATATATTTATTTATAACAAATCTAAAACCGGTGTTGATATTAGATATTATAATAAGGATATTATTAATGGTGGAACCGATACGAATTTACTAAATTTCCCATATTCGGGTGCATATATTAAACTTTCAAGTTCAACAACTACAAATAATTTATATCCTTCAAGTAATCCAATAATATATTGGAAGGGCGCTGGTAAATCACCGCTGGATTATGATAAAGAATTAACTGGGGTTTACTATCGCCCAAGATATCCTTTATGGGGATTTACAGATATAGATGTGCCTATTGTACAAACGTCCACTCAACCGGTGGGAGGGAGTCTACGACCAAAATTTACTCCATCGATGCCCCCCCCCGCAACACTAGGACAACTGGGTTTTACAAATATGGGAAATTTAATGAAATCAAATAGTTTAGTTCAAACATTTAATAATATAACACAAAATAGAATCAATGATGTTTTTTCATTTTTCAAAAATAATGCTTTTAAAACAGGTATAATTGAGGGAAATGTTGTATTTGATCAATTACAACCAATAACAAATTTTAAGATATATTTGAATAATACATATTTACCCCACGATGATGCTAGTGCAACACAAATTGAAAAAATAAACGTGAAAGATAATGCAAATAAAACTCATATATGGTATAAATATGTTTTTACTAGACAGGCAACCGGTATAAGTGATAGAACTTCCGATGATACCCAATTTTTAGATGAAATTTTAGAAATAATTAAAAATGATTATCAAAAAATATTTGATAGTTCTGCTTTAAAGATTGGGGCAGTTATGGGCGATAAACAAAGAGTAAAAAATACACCAAGTTACGCTTCTACAACTCACGTAAAAGGAGATAAAGGACCCGATACTGGTACGACAGATAATTTAATGGTGTTTAATATTGATCCAGAAGCAAATGATGATTCAACGTTAATAGATGACGCTTGGAATAAAGCAATTATTAATTTGTATGTAAATGATGAAGGAAATTCTTTTATTACAACAGAAACGGAATATTCTTGTAAAGATAATATTTGTCCAAATGGTCAATCACAAACAAATGGACAAGATGAATCCGGACTTATCAAAAAAGTTATACAAGATATAAATATTATAAAAACTTCAAGTTATCTAAAAAATTATATGTATTTTATCCATAATACATCCGGAGATGCTGCATTTTCAGTAGATAGTACAAATTCGGATCAAATAATTTGCAATGGATGTGAATATCCAATGATTCAAAACGGGAGATCTTTATTAATAACAAAAAAAGGTATGTTTCGTGTTGAATTTGGAGATACTACTTGTCCGGCAGGTTTTAAACAGACAAGTACAACCATTCAAAAAAGACAACAATGTGAAGGTTTAGAATATGGAACAAATTGTAGATTAAATTATGTTACAGCGAATACGGGTATGGAAGAAATTCCAAGATGTTATGAATTGGATGGAGAAACAATAAATAGTGAATTAGCTGCGTTTAAAAAAACTTGTGAAAGTATTCCCGGAATGAAAGAAGATCCAAATGAACAGAGTAAATGTATAACAAATAATGATTATACTTACACACCTGATGGCGGGGGATCTGCGTACAAACTAACAGACGAGCATTTAAGAACTTGTTATTTATATAAAGATGGTGTTTCAAACACGTGTGATCCAAAAAAATCCAAAACAAAAAATGGAGATTGTTTATGTTTATTTGAAAATGAATATGATAGTGAAAATCCAAAAAATGTTATTGGTATGAAAGGGAAGGCTATAGTTGAAGATTCTTATTGCCAAGCAATAGATGATACAGATTTAACATTTTCAGAATGTGCAGAGTATGCTAAATGGACTACAAATAATGTTCATAGTATTGAAAATGAATATTTTAATAAAGAAAACAACAATCAAGATATGGGATATCGTATGGGTTGTCAGGGTGATTTAGCTGCAGATGGTTCTATGACAAAATTTAATTTTGTAAATCCATCCAAGCGATATGGTAAAAGAACACATGTAAGAAAATGGGGCGACGATGAATTGAATACTTTATCAAAATTAAAATCTGAAACACAATCAGTTTGTAAAACAGATTATACAGAAAAACAACGTTTAAATGTTGCTAAAAATATTGATACAGCCGAAACAGTATTAACAGAACACGTTGTTATTCCGGGTATGCCTGAAAAAAGTTTAAAAACAGGAAATTATTTAATTACAAAAACTTCATCACAACAAAGAGATTATGCGAAAGATAATTGTAATTCACAAAAATCGTGGGATTCTTGTTATATGAGTGGTTCAACAGAATTTTTAAATAAAGGTGATGAAATGGTGGAAGATGCTGGTTATTCTGAATTTAAATTATATAAACCCAAAGGCGAATCAACCGGGGGGGATTCAACGGAAGGATTTATGGGATTTAGAAAAACACTCAGAGAAGGCGCAACCGGTTCATCAAGTGCTACAGGTTCATCAAGTACCACAGGTTCATCAAGTGCTACAGGTTCATCAAGTGCTACAGGTTCATCAAGTACCACAGGTTCATCAAGTACCACAGGTTCATCAAGTACCACAGGTTCATCAAGTACCACAGGTTCATCAAGTGCTACAGGTTCATCAAGTGCTACAGGTTCATCCAGTGCCTCTACTTCATATAATAGTCCAACAAAACAACAAATATATGGTAGCGGTGGCTGTTTAAAAAATTGTGCCCCTATGAGATTTAGTAATGGTAATTGTGCCGAAGATATTACAACGACCAAAGATGTGAACGGTATTCAACGTTTCTTTAAAATGTGTCCTCAAGAATGTTTAACACCATTGGATTCAAGATATGAAGATATAGATCAAAGTGGTGGTGTGAACGATGATGGGACGAGAATAGCTTATGATGCAGCTACACACGGGTGTAGAACATCTAAACAATGTGAAGATACTTGTGATAAAACAGAAATTCAAATAAAACATATTTATGATAATAGATGTAAAGAAGGTGAGAATTGTACATTATCTGAATTAAAAAGTCAATATGAAAATGCAATTATTGGTAAAATCAAATATAATAATACAATTAAAATAACTCAAGTTGAAATAAATAATGATTTAATTACAAAATATTCACCAAAACAGGGTTTGGATGTTACTGTATATGAAGGTAATGAACAACGCGAAAAAGCTATTTTAAATTTTATTGAGGAACTTAAAAAGAATCCTACAGGAAGGAGTAGCGGTGCAATCAAACCACAAATTATAGGTATGTCTTACCAAATGAACACAAATAGCAATGATATTTTACATATCATTTATAAAAAAGCAAATGTTTTTGCAAAATTAGAATATGATTCTGCCCAAACAGAATGGAGAACGTATATTCATAGAAGAACTTGGAAAGATTATTGGTACGATCCAAATAAACCAAGTATACAATCATTGACAAGAAATTTAACAGAGGAAGAAATGCAAAGGATGCAAGGCGTTGACATTGGTATATCAATGGATGCTTTTGATAAAATTCCATTGTATTGGCAAAATGATAAAACAAAAGAAGCAAATTTTGATGATATTTGTGATTGGATAGATAATAAAATAAAAGCCGGTGTCTTAAAAGACAAAGACTCTTGTACGGATACATTTAAAAATAGTTGGTCTTCAAGAACATTAGGTATTGGAAAAACACCAACGAAAGGTTTAAATTTTGACGAATATGAACAAGTATATAATCTAAGACAGACCGCTGAAGAGGGTAGTCCATATACAGATATGACAAATAATATGGATATAGGAAAAAAAGATTTATCATTGGATGATTTTTATAAGAGAAATCTTTTAAAAAATAAAGTTGAAAATAGATTAGGCGGATCCGATAATGCATATACAAAAACTTATAAACCACTTAACCCGGAAGCGAGACCTAAATTTTTCAATTCAGCTTGGGGTTTATTTCATTAATTTTTTATAATTTAAAAAAAATATAAAAAAATATAAAAAAAATTAGGTAGCGTGGAGAAGACCACATCTACCAGATTGAATCATTAAAACGTTGTATCTTTCTTCAAAAACGGTTAAATCATAAGTAAAATCATATAAATCAGCGGTATTTTTTCTAAATGATATTGGATTACCACTAGAATCGCAAATGAATTCTTCTATTGAACCCTTTTCACTAAAATTAGGAACAAGAGTATTAAATTCAAAATCCAATGTTTTAAAACTATTTAAATTCATTGAACCACTTGGTTGGTATTCTTTACGGTTATTATTTAATCCAAATGAATAACAATATAAACCATCTTTTGCATTTCCAGTTGTTTTATTATACTTTTCAATATAATTATATATACCAGAATCAAATATATTTTCTCTATAAACACCTCCTAATATAATACCCATATTGGATAATATATTTTTTTGATTTATATTTGGATTGGATGAATTAACATTGCCGGTAATATAACAATTTAACCATCCTTTTGGATATATATCTTCATTGGTATCATCTTGGTTAATTTTAGCAACTTTAATACCATAATCATTCATTTTTTCAATATCAAATTCCTCTAAAAATTTTCCGGGTATGTTATCATATTTTAAATTTGTATAATTTTGCCATTCATTTCTATCTTTTACATCGCTTCTTCTAAATCTCCACATATAATTTGCAACAAGATCTTTACTTTCTATTTTAATTATATGCGACCCGGCAATATTAAAAAAATTATGGGCGTGAACTTGTTTAAATAATATCTTATGACTATTTTGAGCCGTCACTCGTTGTTCTTCTTTATCTAGAAAAATATATGTTGAAATTAAATGAATGTCCGCATTCCAATCATTTATTTTAGTATTATATCCATTTTTTTCCGATTCTACAATCGTTGAACGACAAGCGGTGTTTTTTGGAGGTGGCTGTAAAAATCTCCACAATTGATGTTCCGGTTCATTTGGATTCGGCGATACTCGTGGACCCAAACCATGACTATATTGCACTTGTAATGTATCATTTATAACATATAGGTTTTTAATAGGTTCAAATGTTATTTTAATATAAATTTCTTGATATTGGAGTGCAACCAAAGGTAATGCCAATTTACTAGAATCACAAAAAAAAGCATCCAATGGTATATATATTTTTTTGCCTTTAATACTTGGCTCTACGGAACCACCTGAAATATCACTCTGGGCGTGTGGATAAATATTTTCTCTACCGATATCATCTTCTGGAGAATGTAAATCGGTAGTATTACCGGTCATTTTATTCCATAAATTTTTTTTAGCTTTATTAAAATCTCTTTCTTTTAAACAAGATAAATATTCACCAGAATACTTTGATAAACATACACCACCACTATGTATTTCTATTTCTCTAACCATATAAGCGCCCAATTCCTTTATCCATTTGAAATCATATGGTAGTATTGAATTTCCATCTCGACCACGAGAGTCGCTGTTGATGTTGTCGACATAAAAACCTTCATTATCGTACATTGTATTTAAATATAATAAAGGACTCCAAATATCAGGAATTGTAACACAAATAAATGTTTCATATAATAAATCTGCATATCTGGGTATTTTAAAATCCAAAACTGTTAAATTAGACATATTTAATCTTCGTTGACCTTCATAATCAATTCTAAATTTTTGCATACCAAAATTGGTAAATTTATTATATGTTGCTTTAAAAAATGTTTTTTTAGGATTTCCATTTAATATAATATTTTCATTGCCAGTTGCATTTAGGTTCATTAATCCTCCAGTCATATTAAATAATTATAATATATTATATTATTTTAAATATTTATATTATTAAAATTTAATAATATAAATATATATTATTATGAGTAAAGTTCCCGAAAATACGAAAAATACAATGAATACTATGAAAAATGCAGCAAATAATACAATGAATACAATGAAAAATGCAATGGATTCGGTGATGTCTGGAAATTGTTATTTAATAGTTGTGTATCTTGTTTGTATAATATTTTTAATTATATTTTCATATTCTGTATATTTAAAACGAGAATTTTCTAAAGCGGGAAAAAATAGAGACCAGATGGAAAAATTACGACTTAACGATGAAGGAGAATATTTAACTTTAAAGCGTTTTGAAGACGTTGATTATAATCAAGAAGGCGATTATGGTAAAGGTACAAAATTTGCTTTAATTGATTATCATATTAAAGGTAGTTATAATAGTTGTGGTACTGGACCGGCCATTAATGGGTGGGTTGATCCTTTAGCATTAAAAACAGTAATTAAACGTGGTGTACGATTTTTAGATTTTGAAATATATTTGAAAAAAGATGAAGCTGTTGTTGCTATACAACGGCAACCATATCCATCTGGGATAAAACCTCAAAAATGTACAACGTGTTCATATAAAGATACATTAAATGAATTAAATATTGTTACTGTATTGGAATTGGTTAAAAGAGAGGCCATTGAAAGTTCGGGTTGTAGAAATAATACAGATCCATTAATTTTAAATTTTAGAATTATGAGTGAAAATAATACTATTTATTCTATTTTAGCTCATTCAATAAAAAAAATATTTAGTAATTATTTATTACCAGCAAAATATGGATATTGTGGAACAGTTAAAACAGGTGCATCTGGCAACAAAAAATACACAGGAAATGGTAAAAACTTATTTGAAAATAATGTTTTTTTTGCAGATTTAATTAATTTAAAAAATAAAGTAATTATTTTCGCAAAAGGACCACCGAATGATCCAAAATCATATAAAAAAAATAAAAAATTTTATGAACTAATGAATGCTGGCGATGAAGATGGTCTGCTTAATTATAAAGCCGATTATAGAATTAAAAATGATAGTGAAAGTTTTAATATTGAAGAACATAAATATAATTACTGTGTATCCTTACCCGATTTAATATCAAAACAAAATTCATCGGCAAATGTGCATTTTAAACGTGGTTGTCAAGCTATTTTAATGAACTTTGGGACTGGTTATAATGATTTTCAAATGAAATATTATAAAAAAAAATTTTCAGAGCAGCAAAAAGCATTTATTTTAAAACCAAAAAAATTACGCAGAAAGAGAATATTTGGTAAAAAAGCAGAAGCACAAGATCCAAGACTTAACCCAATGCAACGCGAATGTGTGATTGATGGATCTAACTTTGGATATGAAGGTGAAATGGACATGGGTAATATTAGTATGGCGCCCGATATGTGTAAATAATTTTTAAATTTATATATTTTATAAATAATATATATTTTATTTTATAAATAATATATATTACCAAATGATAAAATGTGGAAAAAAAATGACATTCGAGGAATGTGAAATGGCCGTATTACGTTCTTCAATAGATAATATTGATAAAAAAAAGGGTGAAGAAATGTTTCGTAACCCACAAATTATAAAAATTATAACAATTGTAGAAAAATTTATTAAGAAACATAAATTAATTTGTTATGGCGGTACAGCTATAAATAATATATTACCCGAAAATGACCAATTTTACAACAATAATATTGAATTACCAGATTATGATTTTTTTTCACCTTCTCCTTTACAACACGCAAAAGAATTAGCAGATATTTATTATGATAATGGATTTATCGAAGTTGAAGCAAAATCGGGTGTTCATTCGGGTACGTTTAAAGTTTTTGTAAATTATATACCAGTAGCCGATATTACTTATATGAATGAACAATTATATAAATCAATAAAAAAAAAATCAATAAAACTGGATAAAATGTTTTATGCCCCACCAAATTTTTTAAGAATGTCAATGTATCTTGAATTAAGTCGTCCCGATGGAAATGTATCTCGCTGGGAAAAAGTATTAAAAAGGCTTAATTTATTAAATAAAAATTACCCATTAAATAAAAAAATTTGTAAAAATATGTCTTTCGAAAAATTAATTAAATATGGTACTAAATCTAATAATAAAACAAATATAAAAAAGGATTTATATCAAATACTTTTAAATTTTTTTATTACCCACAAGTGTGTTTTGTTTGGTATGTATGCTGGGAATTTATATTTTAATACGTATAAAAAACGATCAACTACAATAAAAAAAATACCAGATTTTGATATTTTATATGAAGATCCAGATGAATTATCAATAATGTTAAAAAATAAATTAACACAAAATGGGTATACAAATATTGAAATGATTAAACACGAGGAAATTGATGATGTCATCCCAGAATACATTGATTTTAAAGTAAATAAAAAAACCATTGTGTTTATTTTTAAACCAATTGCTTGTCATAGTTATAATGTGGTTAATATTAAAGATAAGAAAATAAGAATTGCTTCTTTAGAAACCATATTAAGTTTCTATCTTGCTTTTTTATTTTTGAAAAAATCAAAATTTAAAGTGAATCGTTTATTATGCGTCAGTGTATATTTATTTAGGATGATGCGTCGTAGAAAACCCAATTTAACAGGTATATTTAAACGATTTAACATTAACTGTATTGGTAAACAATTAACATTTGAAATGATGAGAGCCACCAAGGCAGCCAAATATAGTGAATTACGAAAACGCCGGTTTACCCCCGTGTTTGAATGGTGGTTTTTACGTTATATTCCACATTTAAAAAATCAACAAAAAAAAATACAAAGTAGAATTAAAACAATGAAAAGAATTAAAAAAAAATCAAGACGAAAAAATAAGACAATAAAAAAATAATGATATTAAATAAAAAATTTAAAAATGTTAAAATAATAAATATTCTTTATTATTTTATGAATAATTAGTCTGAGAGAAAAATGAAAAAAGGTGTATGGATTGCTTAACAGTGATGATGTTACTTTTGTTTGAAAAGGTAATAAAATTATAATTCACTTAAATATTTAATGGATTTCATAATTAAATAATAAAACCCTCCAAATAAGATAGTATTAAAAACAATACCTTTTAAATTATATTCTTTATTTTTAAAGAAAAAGAGAGGGAAATTTTTTAACATAGAATTTTTAAATGTTGGCAATTGGAATATAAAATACATTAACATAATTAGCAATGGTGTTTGAATTTCATCATAAAAATTATCCATATTATGTTTATACTGATTTTTCTTTTGGTTGATTAATGTTTCCATCGTTTCTTCATCTTGAATATAATTTGATTTTTCTGCTGTCGGACTTGGTACAAAATTGGGTCTAGCTGAATTATCGTGCATTATATGTTCTGTCATCATTGGTATATCTCTACTGGGTAAATTAGTAGATCCAGATTGGGAAGCATCTTGCAATCCTTGAATTATTTTATTAATAGAATCTTTTGATAATTCTGCTAAATTTTGTTTGGAATTCATTGATTGGGCGGGTTGTTGGGGTGTTTGTTGCGACATTTGTTGTTGTTGCATGGGTTCAGATGAAGCTTTATAATTTTGTTGAGGTTGAACAATATTTGGGGTTTTATCAGATACTTCTAAAGTTATTTCATTAGACTTTGTATTTAATTCATTTGGTAACGAAGCAATACTTGTTGCCATATAAAATATTAAAAGATTGGTTTAATTGATATATTACGCAAAATCAATAACTTTTTTTTTTGTATTTTTACAACTTGTGGAATTCTCTTCATATTTATAACATTTACCATCAAATTTAAATGTTTTATCTTTTATTTCTTTTAATTCCGGCGCGTTGAAAACCATACAATTTCTCTCATTACAAACTTTTCTAAATAATGTAGCCAACCCCAATCCCAAAAGAATAGAAACTACAACTTTTCCAAATTTACTATATATTAATCGTCTTACAAACATAATATATTATAAACATATAAAATACTTTATTGAAATAATTTATATATTTATTGAACGTCATATTTTGAAATATCATCTGGATTTGATGGACAGTCAACTTCATTTGCTTCAAAACTAAAACAATTATTACTTTTATCTTTAAAAACTAGTTCGTCTACGTTTTCCGGTGTTGGAAAAACAAAAATAGTTCTTGTTGGGGGGTTTGTTATATATGTTAAGAATAACCCAAATGATAAACTTAATATAAATATTGGAATGCTAATAAACTTCATATATATATTATAAATGTTATTTATTTTGTGTAAAATAAGAGTTGAACAATGGGATAAATTTAAATAATGATTTTGAACAATTTTTTTTAATGTTTTCCCTAATTACACTGGGTAATTCATAAAAATCCAACATGGATTTGTTGTTATATTTAATTAATTTGTAATGATTACCGGTGTGATTCACTAGAATATAATATTTTGGATTAAACTCTCCTCTTTTTTCAATTGCATTTAAAATAGTTGTTCCACAAATAATTATATTATTTTCTTTTCCGGCATTCCAACTTTCTTCTGATAAAATAATAACTTTTATATTAAATAATACTTCTAGAAGACTAATCGCCAATTCATCTGCCCAATATGCAGTAGTGTTAATGACTTTTAAATAATCTTCAAATGATTTAACAGATTTCATAAATAATTTTCCTTTATAAATTTCATTAGATAAAGTAAATGCTTTGCGAACACGTGCCTTTTCAGTTTCCAATTTAAGTAAATTTTTGTTTAAATTTTCTAATTTTTTCCCCTTTAAATTAATTTTTGTTCTATCATCTTTATCAATGGATGCTTTTTTTAATAATTCAACCTTTTCTTTTTGTTTTTTTAAAATTTCTGTACCAACTTCTTTATATTGCGATTGGTATTTTTTCAATATTTTTCTAGTATCATTAAAAATTGTTATGTTATATTCATAATCGTCTTGTGTAACTTTTCTGGATAATAAATTTCTTAAAGTACCAACATTTACAGAAACGCCCATTGTTTTAAACGCTTCTCTTAATGTTGCAAAAAAACAATCACCATTTGATTCAACATCTTTAATAGTAAAATTATTACTTTTATAAAATGTTTGTAACCATGGCTGAACTTTTTCTGTTTTAAAAGATTTGACTTCATTTGAATATTCGTTTTTGGATACAACTAATAATTCATTGTTTAATTTTTTTTCGCCATTGGATTTAATTTTTTGAATATATGGAATATTATTTACATCATCGTATATTTTTTCGCCAGCGGATGTATCTTTTGATTCTCCTTTATTGATTGAAGCCACGGCAGCACTTGCTGCTGGATCAATATCTTGTCCATCTTCTGTTTTTTCTTCTGTTTTTTCGCCAAGTTTTTCCAATGGTGTTTTTTTTTTAGTTTTTGATTTTTTTAGTTTAAGTTTTTTAAATTCTTCTTCTTCTAAAATAAATTTTTTAATAAACTGGTCTTTTGATACTTTATTTACAAGATAATCAGAATCAATATAATTAAACAACAAAGGCCCTTCTAACAATGAAATATTTATATCGCCATCTTTATCAGATACGATTGATAATTCTTGTTTATAAAATTCAAAATACCCAATTCTTTCAACAATTATTTTTTTAATAATTAAATATACTGGACAATAATATATTAATTTATCTATAAATGTATCTATTATTTCACCTAAACATATAGCTACATTTACATCAAATAATTCAACATCATATACTGAAACTTTAGTACCAATATCATTTCTTGCTACCTTTTTATTCTGTAAATATTGGATATCATCATTTAATATTGATTGAAGCATTGTATATATAATAATAATTTAATTAAATATTATATATTTACTCATTATTTCATCATTTTCCAATTCAGATATATAAAACCACAAAGTTTTCCGTTTGTTGGTGATAAATTCATTTTCTCCATTGCATTCAAAATTAACAATGTTTTTTATAAGTTTATTTTTTCTTTTTTTTCGTTTTGTAATATTATAATAATCGGCAATCTTTTCTAATTCACACTTGGTATAATTTTCATTATAAAAAACTTCTAAAGCTAATATACGATCATTTTTTTCGTTATTATTTTTTTCTTCTATTGAAATATCAACTAAATTTATAATTTCATTGAAGTCTACATTTGTTTTTGTGGTATATTCATTAATATCGGCAATTTTACAATCTATATTATTCATAATAAATAAATATATCTAAAATGTATTTATATTTATTTAAAAAATATTAAATTCTTTATCTAAAATCATCAATATCCAAATCTTCAAAATTATCTAATAATTTGAAAATTATTTTTTTGCTATTTTTTTTATTTTTTAAAATAGTATAGATATCTATTAAATTAGATTTTATAATCTTCCCAATCGGTTCATTCATCAAGACTGTCCCAATTTCGTTTAATACAATATTAATATTTTCATAGATTTCTTCAATGATTTGTTTATTTTCAATGTTTGTTTTAAATAATTTAAATAATTTTTTTAGTAATATTTGCAAATCATCATTTCCCAAAATGCCATATTTATATAATTCGGTATAAAATGATAGCAACGATCGTCTTTTTTCATTATTTTTATTAATACGGCAAAATTCATCGTAGTTTTCTTCATTTCCAAATTCAAATACTTCAAAAATATTCAACAATTTTGTATATTCTTTAATACAAATATTTTTCATTTTTGGAAAGGTTAAAATTAATCTATTGAATAATTTTGCATATAATTTAACCCAAAATTTATTAATACTACTTATTTCAAAAATTGATTTTCCAAATTCCATCAATATCATATCGTTTTGCGTATAAATAAAATGTTCTAAATTATTAATAATTTCCTCTGATAATTCATCATAATTATTATTTGTAATTTTATTTAATAATTCTCTAATTTTATCTTTATTTATTTGGTTTTCATCTATTTTAATAGCAAAACTAGTTTTGACAAAATTAGGATTGTTATATTTTGGATCTGTCTTTTTCTTTTTAAAAACAGGTGTTTTTCTATACGAAGGCGCCCCAACCTTTTTAGATATTTGATTAATTAATTTAATACTTGTTATATTTAATTCTGGAATGTTATTATTATTTTTAATATTTTCAAAATCATCCAACTTGTATTTTTTTTTACAGGTCTTAATCATTTAATAATAATAATAATAATAATAATTTTGGTTTAAACCATTTTATTATGTATATAATAAGGGTTTAAAGGTTTAAATTAAACATACTTAAAAATAATAACATTATTATAATAAGATGAATTCCACTAATAAAAAAGAAAATAATTCAACCGAAAGGTATGAAATATCATCCTGGGAAGATGAGAAATTAAATTTAAAAAATGATTTATTGCGAGGTATTTATGCTTATGGTTTTGAACAGCCTAGTTCAATTCAAAAAAAAGCAATTTACTCTTTTATTTATGGGAGAGGCGGCAAAAAGGTTGATTTTATTGCACAAGCCCAATCTGGGACTGGTAAAACAGGTACGTTTGTTGTAGGTGCTTTACAATTATTAGATGAAAATAATAATGACCCTCAAGTATTGATTTTAGCACCCACTCATGAATTATCAAGACAAATAAAAGGCGTTGTTGATCAATTAGGGCATTATATGAAAATTAAATCAATGCTACTTGTTGGTGGCGTTTCTATTGATGAAAATAAAAAAGAATTATATGAAAATAATCCTCAAATTATCGTAGGTACCCCGGGTAGAGTTCAAGATATGATCAGACGGGGGATTTTACAAACAAAAAAAATTAAATTATTGGTATTAGACGAAGCTGATGAAATATTATCAAGTGGTTTTAAAGAACAAATGGGAAAAATTTTACAATTTATGCCAGAAACAATTCAAATAGGGTTATTTAGCGCAACATTGTCGGATGAATTACTTGAGATTTCAAATACATTTATGGAACATCCCATAAAAATTCTTGTTAAAAAGAATGAATTAACATTGCAGGGTATCGCGCAATATTTTATTAATTTAAACGACGATAGTGGAAAATATGATACGTTAAAAGACATTTTTTCGTCGTTAACTATTTCCCAATCAATTATTTATTGTAATAGTACAAGACGCGTAGATGATTTGGAGGAGGCTATGTTAGAAGATAATTTTCCAGTAAAAAAAATACACGGTAAAATGACAAGCGAAGAAAGAAAAAGAACAAACGATGAATTTAAATCCGGAAGTTGTCGTGTATTGATTTCATCAGATCTGTTTGCAAGGGGGATCGATGTTCAACAAGTAAGTATGGTAATTAATTTTGATATTCCCAAAAGTGAACATACTTATTTACATAGAATTGGAAGAAGTGGGCGATGGGGCAGAAAAGGAATCGCTATTAATTTTCAAACAAAATATGATCTTCAAAAGTTAAAGCATTTTGAAGAATATTATAATACGCAAATTATGGAAATGCCTGCAAATTATGCAGATCATTTAAATGTTTAATTGCGTTATTAATAATTTAAAAATTTATATTTAAAATTCATTATAATGAATTTTAAATTTCCAATAGAATATATTGAAAATAAAAATAAAATTACTGAAAATTTAAAAGTTGATTTAGAATTGTTAGAAACAACCGATGAAAAAAATAAACCAATGTATGAATTATTATTAAATCCACAAACGGATGTTGGAAAAAAAAATTTAAAAAGGTGGTCGGAATATTACACCACTGATGTTGAATATTTAAAAGCTACTCAAAATATTTTAAAAAAGGTTTCAAAATTAAAATTAAATACTGGATTGATGGATGAAATGTATACTTCTTGGAATGATATAAAAAATGATAATAATTTCATTTGTAAATATCATTATATTGGTTGGGATAAAATCAAATTCTTAAATTATTCTTTAATTTTTATGCACGTATTAAGTGTTTATAATTTATCGTCTCCAGTTGTGAATTTATTATCACCATTTGCTCTTTTTTTGGTACCTTATTTTTTGTTAAAAAGTATGAGGGTTCCTATTACCTGGGATATGTATAAAGTTATATTAATAAAACAATTAAAAAACCACGTTATAGGACAATTATTCACATCATTCCACAAAGTTAAATTTAATCAAAAAATGTATATATTGTTTTGTTCTGGAATGTATGTTTATAATTTTTATCAAAATATTTTATCTTGTTATAATTTTTATAAAAATACTTATTTCATAACGCAAAAATTTGAATTATTAAGGCAATATTTAAATTATACAATTGAAAATATGAAAGTATATGAAAATATAATAGAAAAACATAATAAATACAATGAATTTTATGAGGATATACAAACTAATAGATATCAATTAGAAAAATTTCTTGATATTATTAAAAATATTCCAAAAAAATGTATAACTATGAAAAATATTTTTAAAATTGGTAAAATTATGAAAAATTTTTATAAACTATATGATTCCGAAGAATTAAATACTACTTTAGAGTTTTCATTCGGGTTTAATGGTTATATAGATAATTTAAAAGGTTTGGAAAAAAATATGCATAAGTTAAATTTTACAAAGTTTGTAAAAGAAAAGAAAAATAAAACAAAATTAAAAATGATAGATGTATATCACCCATCTATAGAAAAACCTATAAAAAATTCAATTAATTTAAATAAAAATAGAATTATAACTGGACCAAATGCTGCCGGTAAAACAACAATATTAAAAGCAACTATTTTAAATACTATTTTTTCTCAACAAATTGGTATGGGATTTTATAAAAAATGTAATTTATTACCATTTCACCATATACATTGCTATATTAATATACCCGATACGTGTGGACGAGATAGTTTATTTCAAGCAGAAGCCCGACGTTGTAAAGATATTTTAGACATAATTAATGAACATTCAAATAAAAGACATTTATGTGTATTTGATGAATTATATTCGGGAACAAACCCATATGAAGCTATTAGCGCAGCTTATGGATACTTGACATATATTATTAAAAATAAAAATGTTAAATTTTTATTAACAACACATTTTATTAATTTATGTAAACTTTTAGAAAAAGAAAATGAAATAGAAAACAATAGCATGCATACCGTTATTAAAAATGATATACCCGAATATCATTATAAAATAATTAAGGGGGTTTCAAATGTAAAAGGTGGTATAACAGTTTTAAAAGAATTAGATTATCCAAATGAAATAATTAAATTATCAAGAAATATAATTAAGGAATTAAATTAATTTGGTTCGTTTAAATATTAAAAGAATTATCTTAAAAATAATTAATATAATGCAAGAATTACGATTGTTATTAATTTCTTTAGCAACTGTTTTATTAAGCAGTATATTATTATTTATTTATTTTAGAAGTAGGGTTGCCAAGGTAGAAGAAAAATTAGAAATAATGTTTAATTTGATACAAAATCATGCGCGAGAAGAACAAATAACCCAACAATTTGTTCCAAATGGAAATAATGTTCAAAATACTGAACAAGAAAATACAAGAGTTAATTTAATAGATGTTTCAGAAGACGAGGATGAAAGTGATTCGGATGAAAGTGATTCGGATAGCGATGATGAAATGAATAATATTTTAGTTATCGATGAACCTTTATTGGGAGATAATATTAAAAAAATAGAACTCACGGTTGATAGCAAGGATGTTTTATTTGAAAATAATATGACTCACGAAAATATGAATCATTTAGAAGATTTTCATAATAATATTATTGTTCAAAAAGGATTGCAAGAAGGCGAACAAGAAGGCGAACAAGAAGGCGAACAAGAAGGCGAACAAGAAGGCGAACAAGAAGGCGAACAAGAAGGCGAACAAGAAGGCGGACAAGAAGGCGAACAAGAAGACGAACAAGAAGACGGAGAAGAAGACGGAGAAGAAGACGGAGAAGAAGGCGAACAAGAAGGCGAACAAGAAGACGGAGAAATTATAATAGATTTAACTAAATTAAAAGTGGTTGAGTTGAGAAAAATGTGTTCTGAAAATGGTATTTCGGGTTATAAATCTTTAAAAAAAAAGGAATTGGTTGAATTATTAAAATGTAATTGAAAAATAATTGAAAAATAATATAAAATTTACAAATAATAATTTTATATTATATTTATATAAATATGAGTTGGGGCACTTGTTATTCTGGTTCAAATAATATTCATCATAATAATCCACCTTTAATGAGCGATAGAAGAATATTTACATTAGTCAATCCCGCTTGTGATTTAAATGAAAAATTACGCAAAATGAGCGGCATTAAAAGCAATTATGATTATAGACAACACTTAATTAATAATGGTAGAACGATTATGGAAAACAATACAATTAAATCTTGTGACGAATCATCCGAATGTGTAAAACAAAGTAACGAAATCAATAAAACAAATAAATATTTATATAAAAGTATCAGTGATCCATACATTCCATATGGGTACCAAGAGTCAGATTTAAAAAAATTGTATATAACAAAAGCTAGTTTACAAAGTAAATATGTTAGTCCCATTGTTACCCAAGATGATTTATTAAGACTTAACAGTTTGCAAAATAATTAATATTTTTAAGTTATTTAAAATATTAATAAGATATAAATATAATGAAAATCTTAAGTTTTGATGTTGGTATTAAAAATTTAGCTTATTGTTATTTGGAATATAAAGATGCGAAAATTGATATCATTGAATGGGATATTATAAATATTTGCAGAGAGAAACATTGGGTATGTAAATGTAAAAAGAAAAATAAAGAAATATGCAATAAACAAGCAAAATATTTCAAAAATGATATTTACTATTGCAAAATTCACGCGAAAAATAACAAATTTTTGATTCCAACAGAAGAAATAAATAAAATAAATAAAAAAATAAAAAAAAAGAAAATTAGCCTGAAGGCTTTAATAGAATTTTCTCATAAAAATGAACTATTTGGAACGTTACAACTTAAAGGAATTAGAAAAAAATATTCAAAAGATGAATTAATATCAAATGTTGAAAATTTTATTGATAACAAATATTTAAATTATATAGAAAAAATTAATACAAATTCTTTAAATATGATTGACTGTGGTAAATTATTAAAAAATCATTTGGATAAAAATTTTGGTAAAAAAGAAATAGATAAAATCATAATTGAAAACCAGATTGGTCCATTGGCTCTCAGGATGAAAATGTTACAAGGAATGATAACGCAGCATTTTATAGAAAAAGGATATAATGACATAGAATTTATTAATGCATCCAATAAATTAAAAGAATTTTTAAATAAGAAGAAAACAACTTACAATGAAAGGAAAAAACTTGGTGTAGAAGTTACAAGAAATTATATTAATAACCATGAGTTATTACAAAAGTGGACGGATTTATATAATAAACATTCAAAAAAAGATGATTTGGCAGACTCATTTTTACAAGCATTGTGGTATATTAAAAATGCATTGTAAAAGAAATTCAAAAGAAATTCAAAAGAAATTCAAAAGAAATTCAAAAGAAATTCAAAAGAAATAAATATTTTAGAAGAAATAAAATATTTATTATGCGTTCTTACTTAAAATTAAATGTTCTATATTAAACATAAGAATGGACATTAACATTGAGGAAATTAATATAGAATCTAATATGCCCAAATTGAATGTAACTGAAAAGAAAGACTTCGGGTTATCTGATAAAAAAAGTGTTAATTTTGGACCCGGTGCTGATTTATTGATGAACCCGAATAAAGTAAATCAATCGCCGAAAAATTCTTCTTTGTCTTTAGATAGTTTGTCGGATATCAATGAAATAAATTTAGGAGGTAGATCTTTAAAAGAGGCCAGAACTAATATTTTTTCAAATATTAATTTACCAAATGATGGTAAATCGGACACTGAAAAAATTGATATTTCTATAAAATTGGATACTGATAAAAAAGTTTCTTTTGGGGATGCCAATAAAAATGTAAAAACAAAATCAGCTGATGGGAATTTTAAAAAATTTAATAACATACCCGTTAATCCAAATGTTTCTGCTCCAACCACACCAAAATTAACCCCAAAAGAAGCCTTAAGGGAAAAATTCAAATATTTAAGATTACTCGAAGCAATTGAAAAAAAAGGTGGCGTTTTAAGCAAAAAATATTCAATGGATTCCCCTTTAGAAGAAATGAAAGGTGAATATGAAACATTAATGTCAGAGAGAGATAAAACGAATGGTGTTAAATTTCAAGGTAAAATGTTAATGGCGTGTGTATCAGGTTTAGAATTTTTAAACAATCGTTTTGATCCATTTGATATTAAATTAGATGGTTGGGCCGAATCCGTGAATGAGAATTTGGAAGATTACGATGACGTATTTGGTGAATTACACGAAAAATATGGTTCAAAAGCAAAAATGGCTCCAGAACTCAAATTGTTGTTTATGCTTGGGGGGAGTGGTGTAATGCTCCACATGACAAACACAATGTTTAAATCTGCAATGCCCGGTATGGATGATATTATGCGACAAAACCCAGACTTAATGAGTCAATTCACACAAGCGGCTGCAAATTCAATGGGTGAAAAGAATCCTGGATTAGGAAATTTTATGAGTAGTATGATGGGTGGTGATTCAGGACAATCGCGCGGTGGTCCGACATTTTCCGTGGAAGAACCACCAATGGGAGGCCCACCCGGTCCCCCACCCCAAATGCAACAATCCCCACCAAGAATGAATATGAGACCAGATATTTCTATGGCCAGAGGTAATCATAGAGCTGAATTTAATGATGCTGAGAATATGGAATCTAGTTTTGCATCAGTAAATAAAAAACGTAAAGAAATGCGTGGCCCAACTTCACAAGGACAAGATCTTCGTGATATTTTATCGGGATTAAAAACAAAAAAAATTAATATTAAAGAAAAATCACCGGGTTCAACAATTAGTGTGAATGAATTAGAAGAAATGAATAAAACCGATATGCAAAGACCAAAAAAAAGTCGTAGGAAACCCAAAAGTGAAAGAAATACTGTTTCCTTAAATCTTTAATAAGTTATATTATCATTTAAACCAATTTTATATATTTATTTAATGAATATATCAAGTGAAGAAAAATGTTCAATTTGTTTAGAAAATATTTCAAACAATGAATATAAATTACCAGAATGTGATCATAAGTATCATACAAATTGCATTATAACTTGGTTTAGAGCTGGACATAATTGTTGCCCCATTTGCAGAAATAATGGTATAAATAATACAAATAATTCTTCTAATTTATCTTTAACCCATATAAATGAAGAAATCTCACAACTTTCTTGGCAATACCGGAAAAAATTATTAAACGATGATTATATTAAAATGCGCCGTTTATCAAGAAAAAAAGATGCACCAAAACATTTAAAAAATAAGGTTAAAAAATTGAAAAAAATGGAATTAAAATTAAAGGAATTTTCAAAAGAAATAAAAGATTTTAGAAAATCCAAACAACCCGAATTAACAATACGTGAAATAATAAAAAAATGCAAAAAATATCGTTCCAGAAAATGGAAATTACGACGAAATATAATTAATTTTAAACAATTTATAGGTTTAACTAACCCAGAAATACAAATAATCATACCCATAAAGGTTGAAATATAACATTGTATAAAAATATAAATATAATATAAATGGTATTGGGATTTATATTATATGAAACAGTTGACCTTTTTTATAATGTTGGCGCGATGACGTATAATGGTTCAGCGTATTTATACAGATGGTATTATCAAATTGAAGTACTGGATAAAGAAAAGGAAATTGAAATGTTGATATTGCGATTAGCTAATTTAGAAAAAAAATTACTTACAAATGGGGCCGGCGAAAATCATAAAACAACAGAAAAAGGGGAAAAAAAAGATCAAAATAACTAATAATTTATATGGTATAAATACCAAACAACTTACGCAATTAAAACACCCATCTTTTTCTTTTCTTTTCTCAACAATATCTTTATTCTCTTTATAGGTTACAAAAATATTATCATAAATATCTTCTGCTGCCCCCGGAACATATCTAAAATACAATTCCTCAAATTCATTATCAAGTATCATTAAAAATTCCATAGCCATAGAATTTAAAATCATATTGCGAATATCACTTTCTATAAAAACAACCCAAATATTAGCACCATATACAAATAAATTAAATGCGAACTCTTGAAATGTATCAATAATTGATGTAAAACTATTTGCCCTATTCATTTTTGCTAATCCGATACTATTTGTTAAACTATCCCAAATAAAAAAACTTCGCGCAAAATATATAATACTTATCCCACAAATCATTAATTTATTTTCAAAAGTAGCAGTATTTGCACAATATTCACCATCAAATGAATTTATTTCGTGTAAAATTAAACCCAAAAATAGCAACCATTGACCAATAAATATTAATATCGGTAAAGCAAAAAATAGAGAAAAAATATGCGAACAAAAAACTTTATTTGACTTTTTTAATTCGTTATTTAAATAACCTCTTTTTAGATGATATTTGAATAAACTAAACATTCCAAATTTTGGATCGTTTAAAACAATATCCCGTTTATCTTCTGGAGACATTTCTCTTAATTCTCTAGGTGATAAAGATATTCTTCTTTTTGGAGATAACGAGGACGGCCAAATTTTTTGTGCGTGTTCACCCCCCAATAATAAATGATCTTGCATTTTTAATCCAAAATTTTTAAATACCAACATTATAGCATAACATAAACCATAACAACTTATTTTTTCTTTTTTATTGTTTCCCATTAAACGCTTATCAATAAGTATTTGTAATTTTGGGCTATGTTTTACTTGAAATGTATATTTTGTTGTTTTTTTCTCATTACCGTTTTCTTTAATTTTTGTTAGTATTTCTTTATTTGGAAATGTTGTGTTTACTTTTGGTATATTTATTTTTTGTATTTTTGGTATTTTTTGTATTTTTGGTATTTTTACTTTATCCATTAATAGTATTCTAAAAAAACCATTTAAGTATTTTAAATATATTATTCGGTAGATGTATCCTCTTGTATAGTATCTAATTTATTTTCATCATCCATAATACCAAACTTTTTTTTTATATCTTTTATATCTTTTTTTATATTTTCTTTTGATTTTGTACATTCCATATTATCTTGAAAACTATTTACCAATGATTTAACATTTTTAAAAAATTCAGTTTGTTTCGTTTTATCTTCAAACAGTACATCTTTAGATTTTTTATCTTTAATTGTCAATCCGATATCTAGTTTTATTTCTATTTGATTATTTTTAATATTAATTTTTACATTATTATCAAAATAATCATCAATGTCATTTATTTTTTTTTCTTTATTTTTATTAAAAACTGAATTTATATTTGTTAAAATAAATATTTTATCAGACGTTGGGTTTACAAGCTTATTATTTTTATTAATTTTAATAAATTGTTCTTCAACATCATTTTCTTTTTCAAATTTTTCCTTTAAATCTAATTTTACTAATTCGGGGTTAGCGTATTTAAAAAATACTTTTGGGGGTTTAAAAACTTCACCAATCTTAAAATATTTTAATACTTTTAATTTTAATTCATCCATAATAAAATGTTTATACGTATATGGTTTTATTTCAATACCCTTTTTAATGTCTACTAAATTTTTTATAACAATTTTCATTATTTTTTTTTCTATGTTTTTATCGGGATCATTTTTAAATGTATCATTGTATTTTTTAATAAAAAGGTTTTTAACATCTTCTAAATTTTTTTGTATTTTTTTAATTATAGCAATAAATCCCTTAATATCTTCGTTATTAACACCTTCTATGGTATTATCTTTAAATTCGGTAATATATGCCAAATTTTTTTTGGAACTTTTAAGTAATAAATCGTAAATAAAAATATAAATAATTAATTCTTTGTTTGATTTTAAATGTTCATTTGATTTTTCTAAAAATGTTGTATCATAATTAAAATTCAAAACAGTATTAAAATAAGTTATAATTTTTATAAATTCTTTTTTTTTATTTTTCAATGGTTCTTCCGGGTTAAACTTCTTCAAATAATTAATAAGCAATTTCAATTTGATTTTAAATTCTTTATTAATTTTGAATATTGTTTTTTTATTTTTTATTTTTTTCCCATTATCAATTTTTTTTATAATTGTTTGTGTATCAACGAAAATATTTTTAATAATTTCTTTAAAATTTAATGGGGCATTAAACCCTTTCCCATCAAATTGTTCTTTTAAAATATTTCCAATATTTTTTTCATTTTTTTTAATTTTTTCTTTAGATAAGCAAATGTGATCACTTTTTGCAACAGAATACGTTAATTTTAAATTTTCATATGCAACACGTTCAATTACTACTATTTTTTTATTTGTTTTTACCTTTAATCCATTGACATCCAAATAATAAAAGGGTAATTTATCTAAAGGTTCAATGAATTTTATTAAGAAATAAGGCCTGGTTTTACTTTTTTCAATGTCTGCATTACCAGTGTTCCCCATTTCATAATTTATGACAACGGCTTCTCTATTATGATTTGGATGTTTTTGATTATCATATAAGACAATATCGTTTTTATCAATAAAAGGATATTCAGCTTTTACGTTGTTAAAAGTATAGTATTTTTTTCCACAAACGGATTCGCATTTATACTTAATTTTAATATGAAAATCTTCTTCTTTATCTGAACATTTCTTTTTTTCTCTTTTAAATTTTTTTAATCTTTTTTCTCTCTCTTCTAATTTTCTTTTTTCTTTTACAAGTTCATCTTTTTTTAAATAGGCTCTGGCTTGTAGTTCAGCCTTTTCATCCATTTCCTTATCTTTTTTTATTTCAGCTTCCGTTTTTTTTTTATTACTCATTTATTAATATATTTATTGGAGATTTAAATACTAATATTTATTTGTATTGGTATTTATAATGAAAAATAGTTTAAATTTTTAATCATTTCCTTGTGTTTATCTGTTTTTTTTGCTTTTTTTATTATTCCCATAGCTTTATCAATGTCTTTTTCGGTAATTTCGCCATCACCGTCCATATCCAATGTCTCTTCAAATTCGCGATGTTTATGGGGTATTATACAAAACCTACTTTGTTCATTAAATAAATATCCAATTAATACATTAAAAATAGCAGTAATGGTTAAAGCAATTAACACATCTCTAGTACCCAACCAACTAACTGCGAAAATCATTAAATGTCTTCCTAAAGATTTTTTTAAATATTTTTCTTGAGATTTTGAAACCTCAATTTTTACGAAACGGGAGCCAATATTTAATAAAATCATTACAAAACCAGCAAATAATTTACTATTATTAATTTTATTAAAAAAAAGAGTAGCTTGCATTGGTAACATTTAATATATATTGATAAAAATATTTAATGATCTTTAGTTGAAGCAATTGTATTTTTTTCGGATGATGTTTTCATAAAACGATCTAAATCGGTGATGCTAAATCCTAAATAGTTTTGTAATTTATTTGTCACATTTTTCATATTATCCAACCCTATAAATCCTTCTTGCCCATCATCCTCTATCATCCCCTCATCACCATCATCATCCGAGTCTACCTCGCCTTTATCGACTTTCTTGATTTTCTCGACTTTCTCGACTTTCTTGATTTTCTCGACTTTCTTCTTTTTATTGCCTTCCTTCATACCTTCGCGAATTTTAAAACCCAGTTTTTTTTCAGCAGCATCGGCACGATTTGTAGCTTTTTTAACAAACTTGTCTAAGTGTGTGGCACCTTCTTTAAACCCTTCTTTAGAATCATGAAATAAGACAATAATGATTGCTGCAAATATCATTGCACACGCTAAATCGCAGCCAAGTGCTAAATAAATTAAAATAATAACTAAAATAAGTTTACCCATAACTTGATTTGAAAACTGTTTAAGAGATTGTGGTGTTTTATACATTAGCATAATCAATAAAATTCCCAAAATTAAACTAAGATTTTGTTTTTTAAATTTCATCATTCTATATAAATTACTATATATATTTTTCAAGTTATTATAAATAAATTTTTATCTCATTTTTTTATAAGAATGACATCATTGGGATATAGCGAAATAGACACACAAGATAATTTAGAAAATAAATATAATAATAAAATTCAACAAAAGAAAAACAAAACATATAAAAAAAGAAGACAACCATTATCTAACAAAAAGAAAATTACTGGGGAAAATGTAGAGAATTTCCTAAATTTAATGAAAGATGTTGGGAATGATGAATCAAATGATGGATCAGGTTTAGCAGATTTTAATCCACCTCCTAAACCATTATTGACAAAACAACCTGACAAGATTACAGAAAATGATAATTCGGGTTCAGAAAATGATAATCCCGTATCGGACAGTGATTATAATAATTTGGATGATTATGCTGCTAATGAAAAATATTATAATCAGTATATTCCTTATTATAGCGAAGCGCAAAATCAACCAAAAGTATTGGATAATAAGGATAAGTTATTCGAAAAATTAAACTATGTTATTCATCTTTTAGAAGACGAAAAAGATTCAAAAACAAATAATGTAACCGAAGAATTGGTTTTATATATGTTTTTAGGCGTTTTTGTTATTTTTATAGTTGATTCATTCGCCAGAGTAAGTAAATATAAACGTTAAACCAAGCAAAATATATCTTTACTTTCTTTTGGTAAATATGCAAAATTATAAAAATAATATGAATTTACAAACGATTTTAAAGGTTTGTACTTATCCAATAATAATTTAAGAATTTTATTATTATTTGAAATGTTTTCAATAAAAACGAGTTGACTTTGATTATCTTTAGAAATAAGATTTAATGATATTAAAAACCCTAAAGTAAAAATATTATTTTCAATATTTTTATTTACATAACTAGACATAAATTCTAAACTATTTTTGTTATTATATGTAGTATATGGGTTTCTAAAAACATAATATCCTTGAAATACTTCATTTATCATTAAAGCTGTTATATATAAATGATTTTTTTCTATTAAATAAAAAATGTGACCAAGGTTTAAGGTTATAAAACAACTAAATTTTTTTTTACTTTCCATAAATATTTGATAAAATTTATTCATATTTGTTTTATTTACATAAACAATATTTATATTTGGCATATCAAAATTTAAACATAATTTCCAATTATCGTGTTTAAATAAATAATTTTTGTAAACAGTTAATGGTACAATCATGGTATTTTCATTTTCTCTTTTAAATAATGAAATAATATTATTAGATTTATTCCTAGTATGACAATAATGCGTGTAAATCTGTTTGCTAGCATAATTTTTTTTTCTATGTTTTGGGTGCACACATAAAAAATCTACATAATTGATCAACATTTTATTTCCATCAAGATTGCATTCCAATGGCTTGGAAGTCATGCACGATAATATTTCATTATTGTATATTTTCATTGAAATAAAAGATTTTTCATTATGATGTTTAAAATTATCCACAATAGCATTTTCAGTTGGATTATAATATTCCGAAGAATTTGGTAAAAAATTTGATTTAATAAATTTTACTAAAAGATCCATTTTTTCAGTTGGAACATTGTTAGCATTAAAAAAATCAATATCAAAATCATAAAATTTATTTTTTTCAGGTAAGTTTTCTTGAATAATACCCGGTGGAAACATCCAATAATGTAATTTGTGATAATGAAATACGGGTTGACGTGACCAAAATGGATATTTTAATTTAAAAAAACCCATGCATAAAAATAATATAATACTAATAATGATAATAATATTCAAAAATGAAGTTAACATAATTTATAATTTGATTATAAAAATTTAATTTATACTTATAATCTAAGCTTTTTTTAAAACATATAAATATTGGAATTCATAATTACATTGAACCATATCTATTTTACCTTGTAAAATAAATCCAACTGATTTTGCCAACCCTAATATATTTTTTTGTGTATCCATATGCAATGTGTGTTTATTTTGTCTAACGTGTCCATTAGAATCATCTTTAAATGTTTCATCAAAAATAGCTAAATTTTTGTGTTTTTGCAATTTAAAATCAGCTTTATATTGAAAATCTTTAAATTTAACCAATGAATTTGTAATACGTTCTTTAGCATATTTTTGAGGTGATACTGCTATTAATACATCGGCAGCATTTACTATCGGATTAAATTTATCACGGTTAACTAGATGAAGCGTAAGTGTTCCATTTTTTTTTAACCACTCATAAGCATTTTTGAAAAAGGTTAATTTATCGTCCATATAATAAATCGTAAAATAAGTACACAAAATATGAGTAAAAGAGTTTGGTTGATGTGACATTGAATCTAATGCATCCGAATGAATAAAATCACAACCGGGATATTTGGTTGAAGCTTTATCAACCATTGCTTTAGACTTATCAACACCTTTTATTTTATAACCCTTTTTAACAAATTTATTAACTAAATTACCCGTACCACAACCGATATCTAAAATTTTACTTGATTTTTTTTTTGGTGCAGTAGCATGACAAATTTCATTTACCTCAAATTTTAATTTAGTTAAATCATTTGATAAATCGTCATAATAATCTACATAAAAATCATCATATAAATTATCATTTTCTTTAATTATATATTTTTCCATCTGTGAAAATCCTTCACGTTTTGGATTATTCAAATTAATTTTTTTAATAAATAAAAGTAATAAAGCTATAAGTATAAATAATTTCAACCATATTGATGATTTATTGTATTTTTTTGTAGATTTTTTATAAAGTTTTTTTAATATTATTTGTAATTTTTTAAAGTATACACTTATTTTTTGAAAAGAAAAAACCATTATTATGTATTATTATATTATTTTTTTTTTTAGATTTTTTATATAAATGTCAACTATAGAAATTGACGATAAAAGAAAAAAAGAAGAATTTAAATCTATCACATTTTCAAAATTTAAAAAGAGTGAAGCAAAAAAAGAATTAATAAAATGTTTACAATCTGGAAATATTGAACAATCCTGTTATTGGTCTGCTGAATTTATATGTTCGGGTGATTTTTTATATTTATGGGATATTATATTTATTTTTATGAGTAAATATATTCACATAGGTAATCCTAAATTGCCACTATATATAGATTCGAGATTGGGAATATTTAGAAATATTGTAAATAAGGGATATACGGAAGATATTTTGCGATTAAGAAATAATACAGATATAAGAAAAATGTTTATTGAAATTATGGGCATTTTGTGTTGTTCAAAAAAAAAGAATTCTTATGATATACCAAAAATAAATGATTCCGCCTTTAATATGATTGAAATAAGACATAAATTGGTAGCCAAAAATAAAAAAGATGGTTATAAAATATTTCAAAATGAAGATCCACGTGAAATATTTATAGCAATAAATGAATTGGCCTGGAATATAAAATCTAAAAATAGAGATACGTTAAGAGCAATATATTGGTTAGAATGGGTTATTGAATATGATAAATTATGTAAAAAAAAGAAAATTTTAAAAAAATGCGCTAGAAGAAATTTCCCGGTGGAAAACAAATATCAATGTGATATGATTTGGATAGTATGGGATATTATTTTATGTGAGGCAAAAGGACAAAATAATGGGTTATCAAAAATTATCACATCTTTGCTTAATATTTTTTGTCTTAAATATAAAGACAGTGTTAAAAATAAAAGGAAATTATTAATTTATAATGCTATTTCTTTATTAACTGAAACGTATGATACTAAAATTTTAATTGTTAAAGATATAAAATTAATAGAAAACCTTAAGATTAATTATAATGAAATTTATAAACAAATTAAAAAAAATGAAATGAAAACGAATACAAATTATTTATTTAATAATGTTCACGAAAAAAATTTAGAAAACACAATAAATAAATTAGATAAATTTAATTCTCTCACATTTATTCCAAGAAATTAAACTTTAGGAAAAAAATTATATACATATAATGTATAATGCCACATAGACCAAGATACTATTTAGCTAAATCAGCCGATTCAGGAGCCTGCGGAAATAAAGCAGGATTACCATCTACTGTGGGTGTTTCATTGGCACAACGTAGATCATTTATGACAAACTTACAATGGACATCACCCTGTTGTAAATCTAAAGTACCAACTGGATGCATTGGTCCAAAAGATAGAAAACTTAAATAATTGTTTTTTTTTCATCAAATTCTTTCAATTGAATAATTTGATGTACTTGTTCTTTTTGCTGTTGTTTCACTTCATTGCTTTCTTTTATAATAAAATTACGAACTATTTTTAACATTATTCTGCTAATTGTATTATTAACTATTTGAAATATTTTTATAATTCCACCAGTTACACCAATTATTCCAAACATATCCAATGAAACATTTGACCGTAATAACCATATGTCAGATAAAATACCCATTAATATTGAATTTGTTATAATTAATACAAATTCTAAAATAAATTTGAATCGTTTTTTAACAATATTATTTACATCATAATTTGGTAGTTTTCTTATATCTATAAATAAATCTTCATAATATAAAGGCCTTGATGCCGTGTAATATACTATTTTTGGAAAATTCCAAAATAAAATAAAAGAAATAAATGAAACAATTAAAGGAAAATATACCAAATTATGAAATTGTTCTAATTGTAATAATGCTGCAACACCTGTAAGTGGTAAAAAATATCTTTTAATTTTAATTTTTTTACAATCATTTTTACATTTTATACATTTATCATTTTTACATTTTATACATTTATCATTTTTACAACACATTTATAATAAATCTATTTAAATATTTAAATAAATTTATTAATTGATTTGGATAAATAAACTATTTTTAAATATACCTTTCTTTTATATGAGTTTAGGAGATTTTAACGAACTTATGAATAATATAAAAGTTAATATGATACAATCTGGTGGAGATAAATCATTTGATAAATTTAAAGAAAATTTTTCTAATTCTATTAAAAAGGCAATGAATAATCCTCAAAATTCTCAAAATTCTCAATTTTCAAATGGAAATATATCATTTTCACAAATGGATACCCCAAATACTACTGAAATTTCACAAAAAAAAATGTCATCGTGGTTTATTTTTAAAATTGCATTGGGATTAGTTATTTTTATTATTTTGGCATTTAATATTTTTACTTATTTTAAAACTGGGTCAGATGCTTTTACATATTATATAGGAAGTTTCTTATCTAAAGGAAAAAATAAAGTAAATAGTATTTTTAATAACGGTGTAAATTTAAAAGATACGCTTTCTTCGGATGATATTCATAGTTCTTTAGATTTATCTGCAAAACAATTTTCTGAAAAAGAAGAAACAGATGATTCAAAATTAAAAGACGTTGTTGAAAAGGGAATAATCGGAAATAAATCGGAAAATAACAAACAAGATTCAAATTATTTTGAAGATGATGAAGAAAGTGAAAAGGGTGAAGAAAGTGAAAAGGGTGAAGAAAGTGAAAATAAATTAGTAAATGTAGAAGAGGATGAGGAAACAGATGATCCTGAAAAAAAATATGGAAAAAATTATAAAGCCAGTAGTTTTTTGGATTTAAAATTAACCAAAACAGCAGGATATTGTTATGTGGGAACAGATAGAAATGTTAGAAGTTGTGTAAAAGTGAACACGGGTGATAAATGTGCTTCTGGTAAGGTTTTCCCAACCATGGATATATGTGTAAATCCAAATCTTAAAGAATAAACCATTTTACTTAATTAATTTAAATATTTAATAAATCTTTAAATATTTAAACGATTATTTATTAAAAAACCAACGGGTAGATAAATATGGTGGAAATGGTGAAGACACGCCGCCAGATGACATATTTGGTCCCTTTTGTACTAATCTATGTATTTCCATACTGGTCAACGCTTTATTAAAATATCTTAGACTTGATTGTTCACCACTAAATCCATCATTTTGACTAATATAAATATCACCATAATTTTGTTTTGCTACGTGTTGTAGTTCGTTTCTTACAACAATTGTACCATTAATATAAATATCCAAATTTCTATTTTCAAGACGAATAACAATGTTTATCCATTTTTTCACAGGAATATCCGGGACTTCAAAGACCTCGTCACCATCAAATGTTGCCATTGCTATTAATAATTTATTTGAATTGCCATCTAAATATAAACCAGGGCTATTTATTGTCATCATACCTGATAACAATGCTGATTTATCATCATTTGTTGCTAAAGTTTCTCTATTTCCTTTGTTAAAAATGTGCTTTATGTCCCCGGCATTATAACTTGTAAAATTATCATCATTGAAATATACCCAAGTAGAATAAGTAAATTCCATACCCATATCTTGATTATTTGATCTTAAAATTGGTTTTGAATTTGTTTCCCCGGGTTTTGTTGAGATTTCATCTGGGCGATTTCCATTAAATCTACCTTTTTTTATCACAGGATTTTCTTTTGGTCCGAAAAAACTGTGCAAAATAGTTACTGCTAAACGCATTAAAAATATGAAAATTATTAATACTAATAATATAAATACAACTTTTGCTACTAAAGTATTTGAATTTAAAAACTCTTTCGGTCCATCTACTAATTTGTTATTACCAAATTGTTTGAAAACACCATCATCGTTTGGTTTCATTAAACTTTTAGCTGCATCCGTGGCATCTGTTATAGGGTTATTTATATTTTCCATTAGCTATATCTATATATTATATATAATTAAAATATTTAGATAAAATTAAATTGTTACATTACCTTCTTCTTTATTATCAACATAATATGCAAATTTAAGTTTGTATTTACCCAATAAATTACCAAACATACCCTTTGCAGGGCCTTCTTTATATAATTCGTAAACTTCTCTGGGATTTAATGTTCGTGAATAAAACCTAACTTTTGCAATAAATCCATCGTATCCTCCTCCAGGACAAATATGTATATCTTTATCTCTATATATTTTTGGAGACCCCAATAATAAAGATGTTTTTACTAATTTACCATCTATATATGAATCCATTGATTGGTTATTTGTTGTAACGACTATATGCGTCCATTTTTGTAAAGGAATATTTTTAATTATTTTAGTTTGTGGATTTGTTGAACTACCAGATGTACCTAAAGTTGCTAAAGTAATTTTCAAATCATTTACATTTTCGGCCAATGATATTTTCGGACAGTATTCTCCTTCCCCGCCTTTTTTAATAATAATTTTTTCTTTACCTGCCTCCCAACTACTAATATATATCCAAAAAGAATATGCAAAAAATGTAGAATCTTTATTACCTTTTATTTTTTCAGATTTAATAACTTTTAATTCCTTACCCGATCCCATATCTAAAAGATTTGAAGAAGCGGGATCTCTAAAAAGCCATTTATATAATGAATATATAACTAGAATAATTACAACATAAAACAAAATTTTTTTGATATCCATAATATAATATTACCTTAGAAATTTATCTATTTATTATTTCTAAATCGTTGGTGGTTTTTTATCTTTAAAATAATTGTAATTTGTTTTAATTCTAGATTTTGAAATATGGGTTGGGTAATATACAACATTGCAAATGCCACCGCCAATGCCATTCGTTCCTGTAGAGTCTTTATCGCCAATAGTTAAACGATTAAACAATTTATATGATACTACTCTGTTTACACTTGAAACCAATTCACCATTTAAAAATACATCAATTACACCACCAACATAATTAATAACTAAATTATGCCATTTTTGTAATTTAAATTTAGATTTTTTATAAATTACGGTCATTTCATTTTTACTATCTTCTAATTCGGATTTAATAGACATTATTTTTTCTTCAATTATGCGTTTTTGTTTTTCTAAACTTAGAATTTTATCCGTATCTATTTTAATTTCAACACCCGGCATTTTATTTAATTCATCTTCCTTTTTCTCTTTCTTAATATCTTGAATAATTTTTTCTAATTCTAACTCTTTTGCTTTAACCATTGCTAAAGACTCTCTTGAATTTGAATCATTTGTTGCCGTTTCATATAATTTTTTGGATTTTATTACCAATTCATTATCTCTACCGTGATAATAAATTTTTGGTTCTCCATTGTAACTGATAATAGATGTTTCTTTATGATAACTTGAATTGTAATTGGGCGATTGAGAATGTACAAAAAACCAACAAGAAACAGCATAATTATATTTTAAATCTTCTACTTGAGACTGGTTAAAATTGTCTATTTGGATAAATTTACGCGTTCTAAAATACACGGGTTTATTTAAAGCTAATGTACCTTTTTGTAACGGTCCGGTTGATTTTGTTTTTACTTCCTTTAATTTTTCTATTTTGTCATTGATTTCGCTAATAATGGTATTAAATAATAAAATGTTTTTGGCATTCATTTGAATATGCTCTAACATTATAGCCAATGATTCTTTACATTTATCGGCTTTCTTTTTATTCATTATATTATCACACTCTTCAACGCTTTTATAACCATAACTATTCAATAATTTATTTAATTTCATAGCATTAAATTTTTTATCCAGTTGTCCCTTTTTAATAAGTTCCCAAGATGCGTTATTTAACCCAGCAGATACAGTTGGTAATTCTCCCAAAGGATTAATGTTTTTAGCAATACTTGTTATTTTATCTTTTTTATCTGTGACAAATTTTTTAACTATTCCAAATACATCTGTATTTTGCGGCGTAATTTCGTCTTCATAGACGCCCGTATCTTTATTTTTTTTAACTTTTTTAATAACAACATCATTAACAGTATTTAAATCCATTCTAACTAAAGGATTTTTAAAAGGTTTAAAATTTTTAATTTTTTCTATTGCCGCTTTTAATTTAATTTGTTGATTTTGTAAATTATTAATTTGCATATTTATTTTTTGTTTTTTTCCTTTATTATTTGAAATATAAAGATATAACCGATTTCTTATAGCTGGAATTAAAATTAAACTTAAAATAATAGCAACCTCAATTGCAAAGACAATAAATACAATTTTCGGACTAGTCTTAAATTCATAATGTATATAATTCACCAAATCAATAAATAAACAGGGTATTACGAATAAGGCATGATAAAAAAATTTAATAAATGGGTTTTTACTTACAAATTCCTCAATTTTTTTTCTGAAAATAACTGTTAAAGCAGAAAGTACTATAACAGCACTTAGTACTATTAATAATGTAGATAAGAATTTAGAACCGGCATCGCTAGTAGCAGCATAAAATAATAATAACGCAAACAATAATAGTGCCAATCCAATAAAAATAATAGAATACGTATAATAACTTGTTTTATTGACAAAAATATCTTTTAAATTCTCAGGTTTTGCAGTTTTCACTTCATTATTGAATTGATTTACCAATAAAGATGTAAAAATAACAAAACCAAATAAAAATGCCACACTTCCGATTAATGTAGAATTTCTTGTTGAAAACCCACGACTACTCGTGTCTGGTATTTTATTACTTACATTTCTTTTTACATTAAACCAAGTAAGAGGTGCAAATGAATTAAAAAATCTGTCATAAATGGCGGTTTCTTCTTTTTGCATTGGACGTATGGAGGCGCGTTTTTTTCCTTTCCGTTTATCTATAATGTCTGTTTGATATACAATTAATGTTGGCATATATGATGGTTTTGGTTTTGTTTTATTGTTTATTGGGTACCCACCAGAATTTATTAACTTTTTTTTAGTGTCTTCCATACTATCCAGTAATGTTGCAAATTCTCCATTAATATCCACAACATTTGAATTTTGTCTTATTTGATTTAATCTTTCACCCAATCCAAAATATTTATTTCCATCTGAATCAACTTCAGATCCGTAAATATCATTATAATAATCTATTAGACTATCGTGCGAAACATATTTTATTTCACTTTCTGGTATATTAACGATATCTCCGTATTTTGGTTTAAAAGTAATTTTTTTATCATTTAAATTTATAATTAAAGTTCCATCTGTTTTAATATTCTCATAAATATATGTTGGTTCATTATTTGAAATATCACACGTAATTTGGCTATTTGACATAATAAGATTTTTTTTTATTGTTCTTTCTACTCCGTTTATCATTAATTTTAAATGACCCAATTCTTCAATTTTTACTTGTATTTCTTTCCATATTGTTTTCCCAGTTGAATCTTTACCAGTGTCAATTAGTTTTGTAACTTCGCCGTGTGTTTTAATTATACTATCTTTGGATACACATTTTCCTTGAGTTGGGTCAAATATTTCATCTGAATTATCGCATTCTTTTGGTTTACAATCTGTTTTTAATGGAAACTTTTTTCCATTTTCTAATTCAGTCCCATTTGGACATTGTTGACAATTGCTTGTAAATAAATCATAATATTCATTGCTGTTACATTCTTTCGGTATACAATATGCCACATCATCGATGATGCGTTTTATTTCACCATTTTTAAAATCACAACGAATATCATTTTTAACATAATATTGTCCTACTTTTGATTTTTCATCTTTGTCTGAATTAAATTTCATTTTATTACGACCCTTCACATCACCACACCATTTTA
>Ga0209302_10000201_pt1 | contig 37244 bp, 35 predicted proteins | sample ArcOceMetagenome_2_FD_187445 | JGI IMG/M metagenome (GOLD analysis project Ga0209302, IMG submission 187445) | Marine eukaryotic phytoplankton communities from Arctic Ocean - Arctic Ocean ARC135M Metagenome (SPAdes) (version 2) | ecosystem: Environmental > Aquatic > Marine > Oceanic | place...
TGGTTCCATTATCATACTTAGATGAAGTAGTCAACGGAAAACATCAAATATTTGTCATTGAATCAACAAATGCCAATAAAACTATGCCAATCGCATCGTTAAATACACGATTGGGTGGAAATGTAGTCAGTGCGAATCACTGTCAGGCTGAGGTGGCGATTCAAGTAAGCAAACTTTCTTATGTTGATAATGATGTTTTAATTGGAATGTGCAAAAAAGGAGGAAAACGAAAATCCAAAAGAACAACCAAAAAATCCAAAAGAACAACCAAAAAATCCAATAAAAAATTTAGAAAAACTCGTTCCAAAAGATAGAGAGAGATGAACAAACCATGTGGGTATGAAAAGACGCAAGTTTGAAATTATTTTTTAGCATATTTTGTGTGAACTTAAATATTCAAAGGTGTATATTTTTTCTAATCATACACATCCATTTCCAATTCCACACAATCTGCGTCTATCGTTTCCACTTGTACAATTTCTATGTTACTTGGAATTTTACTCATATCCAAGTATCCTACAACGTCTTCTACTATATGTAGTTTTAGTTTCATATCCCGATTGTCTACTACACATTTTCCAGTCCATCGGTCGAGTGGTAAAATTTCATTTAATGAACTTATTCTACCTTGAACACGCTGATATTTGGCCTCTCTTTTTCCAGGTCTTCCTGAAGGGCATTTCATACGCCACTCACAAGACAATGCATTAATATGGTCTGGAAATCCGGATAACATTGCACATATTTCCCAAGCACCTCCTTTACCATGTGTCGCTCTCGCACCTCCCTTGATCTCTTCATTGTGTTGCCGTAGTCTTCGCATAGGATGGTTCGTCGAACCGTTGTAAGTGTTATGCTTAAATTGGTCTAGCTTGTTGCGCAAAATATAACAATACCACATTTATTGTTATATTTTATTATTTTTTCTCCAAATATACACAGATATATATATATATAAACATAGACACTCATTTCATGACTCCCTACTACATGAGTCGGTAACTGAAATATATTCTAATATTTGTTATAACTCTTCACTTCAAAAATGTCTGAATTATATTCTTTACTAATATTGTTTTTAATTTCAAATCGTAAATCATTCGTAACGTATACTGAGCGTGCTAGCTGAATAAATTCGGCATCAAATTCTTTATTATATTCTTTAATACGAATATTATCCTCAATGTTCCATAGTTTTTCATTTACTAGTTTCAAACTCATTATCTTATTACTCGTTATATTCAACTCAGTGACGATTGATTCCAAATACCTCAACTCCTTTTCTATATTGACTAATTTATGTTTATCTGTGATTTTTTCTCCTTTAATTTGTAAGATTGTATATTTGTCACATAATTCTCCTACTGAAATGGGTACCTGAATAATATTATTCATTTGAATATAATATTATTCCAAAAATATATTTAAGTGTAATTAACAAATAAAAAACAAATATAAATGTATTTGTTTTATTAATATATTAACATTATGACTTCCTGCGTCGATGTATTAGATGATATACAACTTCATATGCGAAATAAACAATACGATAAAGTAATTACACAGTGTAGTGAATTATTTATAACATATCCGCAAAATACTGAGTATTTGGATTATTTAATGAATGCGTATAATGCAATTAACGATACTACGAAAATGATAAAAGGAGTAGAATTATTAATAAAACAACTGCCAAATATCAATAATTCGCCCCAGTTAGCTCCATCATATTGTATTCTCCATAATTATTTAGCCATGGCTTATCATAACTGTAATAATAATAGTAAGGCAGTTGATTGTTATAACAAAATTATTTCTGTAAATAACGGCATTCCAGATATATACAATAATATAGCCATTTGTCACATTGCTTTGAAAGAATACAATAAAGCTATCATTTGTTCAAAAATTTCTCTAAGACTAAAAGAAACGGACAGTACATATAGAATTTTGGCAAACACTAGTTTGTATGTAAAAAAATATAAGGATTCGATTCGCTACTACGAATCTATAACACATCCGACTACAGATGACTTGTATAATACATCGTTCCCATATTTGGCATCCAAACAGTATATTAGAGGATTTGAATTGTATGAAAACCGGTTAGCCAGTAATTATATTTGTCCACAAACAAACCAAATCACTCGGGCAGAGGTGCCAATTCCATACTGGGATGGTAAAGAAAAGTGTAATCATCTAATGATTGTATATGAACAAGGTATTGGTGATAATATACAGTATTTTCGATTTATCATTGAATTATTAAATCGTTATCCGGAGATGAAAATCACCTATTTCTGTAAAAATATCGTGTCCCATTTATTTAATTATGATTCACATGACAATATTACAGTAATTGATGATTCATTCCCGATTGATCTTTCCATATATGATAAAAAACTGTATATCATGTCACTTCCCTACATACTGAAATTACAACAAATTACACCAAATACAGTAAATTACATTGTATGTGATAAAACAAACGATGGAAAGTGGTGTGACAAATTGCTACCATTTGAAAATAAACTGAAAGTAGGTTTTATGTATAGTGGACTATTAGTTTCGTATATAGATAAGCAGATTGAATTGAGTGATTTTAAACCCATTTGCTGCGATGAAAATATTCAAACCATATGTCTTCATAAAATGGATGACAAAATTAGGGACGATTTTTCAAAAATAGATTTTGCTAGCGAAATATTTATGGAGGAAATCGATACGAACCAGTCATTCATGGATACCATCTCAATATTACGAAATATTGATGTACTTGTTACCATAGACACTTCAATCGCACATTTGGCTGGTGTTATGGGTGTAAAAACATTGCTTCTTATTGGATATACAAGTGAATGGCGGTGGTTTGATACAGACGACAATATATGGTATGATAGTGTAAACATTATTAGGATGAGTGAACAGAAACCATTATCCGATTTGATACCTAGAATAAAAAAGCTCCTGGACGAATATTATGTTACTAAATATGCTTGTACTAAATAGACATATATTGATTTATCTAGATAGCCATTCGCTAGACCATTATAACTTATGTCATTCAATATAGTGATATAAGTTATAATGCCGGGATTTATTTCTTCTTGCTCTACAATATATCCCTTCAATAATGATATCTTTTTCTTCACTCGTTTTAGAAAACTTATTTGCTGAATTACTATTTGTCTCTTTTTTCATCTATTATACCAAAATACCATTCGGTATAACGTCATCAATGATGAATATTCTAGTCATTCTGATGGCATCCTATTGTTGTTTTTCGATTGAATCCTACAACTCCATCACCATATTTATAGGATTACTTATCGCTATTTTTATGGGTTCCGTCTTATATTATGTGATAAATAATATATTTAACACAAAATATTGGGTTGTATCCTTTGTCTTTCCAATTATTTTTCTCGCATTTTTCAATTCTTTCAAACTATTGCATTACATCACGGAGTTTTTTCCGATGTAAACAATTCTTCAAATTCTTCCTCAGTTTCTGGTACATCCTTGCGGCAACGGTCTAGTACAAATGCAGCCAACATGACATTGTTTTTTAGGTAATTATTTCTATAGGTCATCTTTTTCATTTCCTTTATCAAATTTCTAGCCTGAATCATCATGACCATCATAGTATTTTTAAGCTGGTCAATCATTCTATCCTTGTCCGGTTCCTCACTCGGAATCACAAATTCAGTCACCATATTAATCAAGCCAGACAGCTTATCAATTTCATCTTGGTATGACTCCGATATTTTTGGCTTTAATATCTCCTTTAATATTTGTTCTCCGTCTTCTTGACCGTCCTTAGCCTGTTTTTTCATTTCCACCTTGACACGCTGTCCCTCTAAAAATGTCATACTCACATCATAATTATTTCCAGGTTTTTCCTTCTCATTATCCTCTTCGTCGCTTTGAGGATCAGACTGAGAACCGGTATCAGTCCCATTCATTTCCTCACTTGTGTCCATCACTTGAATACTATTTTTTAGAATCTTATTTTTGTTCGTCCCAACTTTTGCCTGGTTCGTAGTTGTCTTATTTGCAACACACTTTAACATATGTTTGTTCAATGTAGTTAACGATTTATAAGGCTTTTCGCAATTCAAACATTTATGTCCTGTTTTTGTCTCCATTAGAGTAGTATAGAAAAGAGTTTTTATATTCTAATTCTAATTATTAATTGTTTATATTGCTCGGTTATCAGCGTCTTTGATTTAATCGTCTATCTTGGGAGCCAAATAAAAACGCATTCTACTTTCATCGGTTATATCGAATTTTATTTGAATCGGCATATTACGACTTATATGAATGGTACAATTCGGTGCTAATTTATGAAACTGACACATTTGAACCAAGTATTTTAATCCAAACGATGCATCAATTGTTTCGTCTTCGATGACTCCATAACTTTCGATATCGTTCATATCAATCACTACTTTCATCGTCGCTGATTCTCCATTTGATTCGACCGAAAATTCCCCTTCGTCGCACTTGAATGCCATTGTGTCGTTAAACTGGCTAAGCTCGTCTATCAATGATTTGAATTTTTTGGATTCCATCACAATATCCACTTCATAATCACATTCAGGTATATGGAGCATTTCACAATCAATATCCATGAGTGGCATTTCGAAAAATTTGTTAAAATCACCCTTTACTTCGCTCGTAAATTCTACCCGTAATTTATCAGACTCTGAATTACCTTCCATTCTGATTATTTGTGTATCAGAACAAGTGTGTAATATTTTGTTGAACATGGACAATTGAAATCCATAGGTCTCGTCTGCGGATACCTCCCACAAATGAAACCACGAATTGTCAAGAAATAACTCATATACGCAAACATGTGATTGATCCATTCCTTGAATGTAAAGCTTATCTTCACTTATCATAAGGGAAATACTGTCGGTGAAATGTTTTAAATTACTGAATATATTAATAAATTCTCCGCATCGTTTTTTATCGACGATTTCAATCTTCATCTTGATATATACAATAAAAAATATTTATATTATTTTACAGTTTATACATTTTGGATTGTTGATTTGAGTGTATCACGATTATTCACGTATAAACACAAATTCGGAGAAAGATGTTTTCATTTGTTTTCGTAAATATTTATAATTGTCTTCCTCTATATTTAAGATATAATTAGTATCAGATTCTGTTTTTTCCTTTTCTAGTGTGTATGATGGTATACCATATACTTTCATGAATCGTTTTATTTCTTTTGTATTCGTATGATATTGTATACTATTCGAATAGTCTGATTTTATTGGCTGATTAATAATAATTTGTCTCGTTCCGTCAACTCTCTTACCTATGTTTTTTGACGAACTCATTATCTTGGTCCAAATGATACGCTCTATTTGTGATGGCATGGTTAAATTTAATTTCGTTACTTTTGTTACTACAACTAGTTGGTTAACTTATGACAACTGATGTGGTTTTAATCAATTTTTTTTATTTTTGACAGATTGTTATATCAAATCCGAGAAAAAAATTGATTGTTTTTGCGAATAACACACCAATAACAACCTAATAAAAATCCGTATATGGACTACGATTAAATAATTCAACTTTCATTTTGAAAATAATAGCAACATGAACGATCATACTATGAATATGTATCACAATATGATTGAGGGAAATAGATTCAGAAGTCGCCTAGACGAAGACGATGATTTATGTAATGAATGTGAAGGTCATCGCGCTTCACATTGTTGTAACAAATGTGCTAATAGCATATGTGACAGCGATAAATGTAGCTGGTTATTTCCACATTACAAACGGACGAGTTATGTTATTTGTTCAAGTTGTGTCGAAGCAATTGACAAAAAATTAACAGTATTGGTCGACTATAGTAAGCTCGTGCTATTGAAGAAAAAAATACACAAGAAGTTGAACACAACCATTAATACATTGAACAAATGAGAATATAAAAACAAAACAAAACAAAAATACGAATGAAAAATATATATTACTGTTACTGTCTGTATTTTTTTTACAATTATTATAGAATGGTATAATATACATGGCACATATGAAGTGTTTCTCCAATGAATCTGACAAAATAAATTCTGGTATATATACTTCACGAAAAAAGGCGAGAACTATTTACCGTGGTGGACTTGATCTGGCTAAAAATGGTGGCGTTTATCATAAGAGTACAAATGGACAACAAAAAGGTACTTATGTTGGTGATGTAAAAGTAAGCCAAAATGGGACAAACTGTTTGAATGGTGCTTCTAGTTATGAAACTTTATTATCAGTTACTCAAGGCAAATATTTAGAAAGCCCTGATACATTTGATTTAAGAACAACTTCTGATATATGGACTGGTAACCTGTATGTTATGGATTTGAGTGGCACAGGACTACATACCATTGATGCATCGGCCGGAGGAATAGCAAATACTTTTGCCTATCCACCTGACCCGGATATAAATAATACTTATCCAACTAAAGCCAATGGTAATGGTGGATTGGTAGTTGACCCTTGTTTCAATGTATTTTATCCTGACACCGTTTCTACATTTGGTGCATGCTACTTGAAGAATGAACGCGCTTATCAGCAAAATGTGAAATATATCAATTATGCCAAGAATCGAGGTCGTATTAACAGTTATATTCAAAACAATAATGGCTATACTGGCTCTTTTGCTTACCCACAAAAGTTTATTTTTGACTGTTGTAGTAATCCAATGGTTGTGCCTCCTATACCTGAAGGTGGGGGTGTTACACCAGGACCTGAACCAGCACCAGCACCAGAACCATACATCTCACCATATACTATTTTCACAGTACTAGATAATGGTGCTCTTCGTGTCGTACCTATAGATATTAGTGGTTCTCTTACACAGTGGTCTTACGTATCTGATGTTAGTTTGAATAACATAACTAAGGTCACTGTTAGTGGATATGTAACAAGCATTGGAGACTATGCGTTCCTTGGTGTGGAGATTTTGACCTCCATTACTATTCCAGCAAGTGTTACCAGCATTGGAGAATGGGCGTTCTCTTATGCGACAAGTTTGACCTCCATTACTATTCCATCAAGTGTTACTATTATCGGTAATAGTGCGTTCTCTAATGCGGCAAGTTTGGCCTCCATTAATATTCCATCAAGTGTTACTATTATCAATGATGGTACGTTCTATGGAGCAACAAGTTTGACATCCATTACTATTCCTGATAGTGTTACTATTATTGAGAGTAATGCGTTCTATGGAGCAACAAGTTTGGCCTCCATTACTATTCCTGATAGTGTTACTAGTATTGGATCATGGGTGTTCTATGGAGCAACAAGTTTGGCCTCCATTACTATTCCTGATAGTGTTACTAGTATTGGATCATGGGCGTTTATAAACTGTTCTGGTTTATCACAAGTTACATTTACTGGTGACATGATTCCACCAGATATATCAAATAATACTTTCCCTCCCAAAAGTCAAAATATTACTGCTTATTTTACTCAATATTTGAGTCAAAATTATATAGACATTTTGGAAGCCACATTTCAATATGTTATTGGTCCGGATTTATTTACCTTTATTGATTCACCAACTCTTGGTACCGATTACGAATATTTGGTACAAAATGGTTCGTCGTCTATATCAGATAGATACTCCATTATTAGTGTTCTACCTGAAGCATCAGATGGTGTAAAATTCACCATAAATCCTGGTTATGGTACTGACTATGGTGATTTTCAAGTAGGAGTTGTTTTAGTCGGTCCTGGTGAAACGCCCGGACCGTCGACATATACTGGTGGTCGAGGTGGGGCTAGCATATATGCTGATTTAAGTGTGAACGATATATCAACTAATATTATAAGATTACAATCTGCTGTAACGAATGTAAGTGGTCAAAACTACCCTACAGGTTTAACGAGTATGGATATATCAGCTGTTAATACTACATGGACCTGTGGAAATACATTAAATCTAATGGCTATGGGTAGTAATAATATTACATACACCTCAATAAAAGAATCATCTACAGGAGGTTCAGCGGGAGGTGTTAGTGGTTGGACAGATTCAATAGATTTTATGGGCTCTTCTATCTCACTCCCAGGATATGGAGGTGGTGGTGGTTCAGGTAATACTGGAGGAGGAACCAATCAAGGTAACTATGGTCAAGCTGGACAAAATGGTACAGCTGGACTAAATGGTGGAGACCCAACGAGTATAACAAACTATGATAAAGATGGTGCTTCAGGTACAGGTACTGGAGGAGGAGGTTCATATCTAATTAATTCAACTTACCCACCATACTGGACTTCACCAGGCACAGGTGGATCCGGTCTCGTATATTTCTATATAGGGTTCAAAGCACCAACCACTCCTTAATTGAGTACGATAAACAAGTGTAAAAATTAGATAATAATATATATCACTATATATTATTATGTCTTTAGCAGATGAGCGAAATATGGTTGACGCATCAGGGTGGTATATATTTTCAACAGATGTCATCGGTAATCGTTGGAACTATTTTCAAAATTCATGGGGTATTACATTTGCTGAGATTGAATCAAATATTTATAATATTTCATCCAGTAGTCCAGTTGATATTTCTACAAATATTGTTCAAGAGACTATTTCGATACCGAACCCGGATCCATTTACAGGAGGACATATAGATGTAGATGTAGATACACCAGTACTATCTATACCAAATGGAGCATGGAATGCTTATGATATTAGCACAAATCCTACAATAGAGCCGTTTTCACCATATTGGGTTCATGTATTGAATACTAGTTATGCAATGACAAGAATCGTTCAAAATGATAACGGGAACCATATAACTAAATATATAGATGCCCGGGGAATTCTCGGATACAATTCTTATGTCAATACAGTAGACATCGAAAATATGATTTCAGTTACAGTCGGAAATTTAGTTGACACTATTTCTTATAGTGCCTTTGCTGAACGTTTGAGCTTAGAATTGGTTAATATATCCAAATCGGTAAAACACATTCAAAATAATGCATTTGCAAATTGTACCAGTTTAACAACCGTTGTATTTCAAAATGGAGTAAATATCACTAATATTCAAGCGAACGCATTCAATGGATGTACTGATTTGACTGAGGTATATATGACTGAAGAATTATTAAATACACTAACAGCAGCAAGCGGTGGTAATCAGATATTCGTATTTGAAGTCGAAATATCTTTTTTTGGTGCATCTAATGTCACTATTAAAAAATTATCAGGTTTGACAAAGTATACGGTCTAAATTCACAGTTAAAGAGTTTTCATATTTGATAAATTATTACACACCTCATATTTTCGCAGTATACATGGTATAATAATATATAATTATATATTATTATGATTATGATTAAACCAAATGGCAAATATTTGCTGGCAACCGCTAATGACACCGATTGGACAAGTGTACTTACCGATTGGGGCATTACATTCTCACAGTTAAACAATACAATATATGATATATCAGGTCTACCCCAGACAGATGATATATCGCTCAATAATACAGCCAATTTTAATAGAATCGACATTAGCACGAATGCGCCTCAATTATCACCATTTAGGGCATACTGGGTCGATATAAGTGGATTAATAGAAGATTATACCAATTTTTACATGACTGAGAGTGGTTCATATAAGATAAATGATATATATATCGACGGTATATTCGGAACAACTTCTTATAGTCTGGATATATGTGGAAACCAAATAAAAGCTATTACGCTTGCTCAGGCTGTTACATCTATTGCTGATGAAGCATTGTTGGGATTACCTGAATTAACTAGAGTCAATGTTCCCAAGACAGTCACTACAATAGGAGACGCGGTCTTCAAATCTTGTTCTAAATTATCGACCATTACATTTGAATCTGATTCTTCATTAAATAGCATTGGTTCATATACGTTCGATGGGGCGTCATCATTGACATCCATTACCATTCCAGAAGGTGTCACCAATATTGGAACAGAGGCGTTCTATGATTGTTCTGGATTACTTGATGTTACATTTACTGGTAACATGATTCCACCAGATATGTCAAATAATACTTCTTTCCCACCAAAAAGTCAAGATATTACTGCTTATTATACTCAAGATATTAGTCAAAATTATATAGATATATTAACAGGCATATTTCAAACTGTTGTTGGTCCATTATAGACATATTAACACATGGATTGGATTAAATAATTATATATTCTTTGTTACGATTTGGTGTTACGATTTGGTGTTACGATTTGGCGTTAATATACATGAAACGCGAATCTAACCATAAATCAACCATGAGACATTGGTCGTAATTTACCAAATAATTCCTATAAATAAAGTGACAACGAGTGTAAAAATAGATGATAATAATATATATCATTATATATTATTATGGTTAAAGCTAAAGGGAAATATTTACTTGCGACGGGCAGTGAAACTGATTGGCCAACCGTACTTTCTAATTGGGATCTTACATTCTCGCGACTGAATACTAAAATATTTGATATACCCACTCTACCTCTAATAGATGATGTATCATTAAATATAGATGATTTTTCACATATGGATATTAGTCGGAATGCACCTCAATTATCACCATTTAGGACATACTGGGTCGATATAAGTGGATTAATTTTATACAATACCAAATTTTACATGACAGAAGATGCTTCATATAATATAAATGAAATTTATGTTGATGATATAATTGGAAGAACTTCCTATGATAGTGATATATCGGAAAACAAGATAAACACAGTTACAATGGCTCAGGCGGTTACATCTATTGCTGAAGAAACATTTTCAAGTTTACCAAATTTAACAAGGGTCAATATTCCAAAGACAGTGACAACCATCGGAAATCAGGCTTTTTATGATTGTTCTAATTTATCAGTAGTTACATTTGAAGCAGATTCTCAACTTACCGTCATCGGAACAAGTTCTTTCCAACGCTCTACATCTTTGTCAGATATTACTATACCCAAATCTGTCACCGCGCTAGCAAATAGTGTATTCTATGATTGTTCTAATTTATCAGTAGTTACCTTTGAAGCCGAGTCTCAGCTTATCGCAATTGGAACCAGTTCTTTCCAAAACTGTACAGCTTTATCAAATATTACTATACCCAACTCTGTCGCGCTCATAGATACTAGTGTATTCCAAGATTGTTCTGGTTTATCATCGGTTATATTTGAAGCAGATTCTCAGCTTACCGCTATTGGAACAAGTGCGTTCCACGGATGTATCTCTTTATCAGAGATTACTATACCCATCTCTGTCAATGTCGTAGGTACAAGTGCTTTCCGAAGCTGTACATCTTTATCAGAGATTACTATACCCAACGATGTCACGCTCATAGGTAATAGTGCGTTCCAAGATTGTTCTGATTTATCAGAGATTACTATACCTAACGATGTCACGCTCATAGGTAATAGTGCGTTCCAAGATTGTTCTGATTTATCATCGGTTACATTTGAAGCAGATTCTCAACTTGGCGTTATTGGAACAAGTGCCTTCCAAAGCTGTACATCTTTATCAGAGATTACTATACCTAACTCTGTCAATGTCGTAGGTACTAGTGCCTTCCAAGATTGTTTTGGTTTATCATCGGTTACATTTGAAGCAGATTCTTCTCTTACCAGCATTGGAGAAAGTGCCTTCCAAAGCTGTACCTCTTTATCAGAGATTACTATACCCAATGATGTCACAACCATAAATGATAATGCCTTCCAAGATTGTTCTGGTTTATCGTCTCTTATATTTGAGGCTAATTCTCAACTTACCACCATTGGTACAAGTGCCTTCCAAAGCTGTACATCTTTATCAGAGATTACTATACCTAACACTGTCATGACCATAAGTGATAATGCTTTTCAATATTGTTCTGAGTTATCGTCTGTTACATTTACTGGAACATCTATTCCTCCACTATCCAATAATACTTTCCCACCCAAAAGTCAGAATATTACCGCTTATTATACTGTAGAACTATCTCAAAATTATGTAGACATTTTAATAGCCACATTTCAATATGTTATTGACAACAACGGTAAATCTAGACCCCTGGGTAATTCGGGCACTACCTTTACATATGAGAATGGTAGTCAACAAATTACAGAAATAGTTGGTGCACTTACCGGTAGCTCGTATGATTATACTACCAAATTAGCCAGTGTTGAAATAGGAAATAGTGTAACCAGCATTGAAGATAATGTATTCAAGACTGAGACAAAAATGACATCGGTAACATTTGCGAATAACTCTACTCTTACTACTATTGGATTAATGGCGTTCTTTGATACATGGAACTTGAATTCGATTGAAATTCCAGCAAGTGTTACTAGCTTTGAAACAGGAGCGTTCGGAAACTATTCGCCCAGCACATCAAGGGGGTTGTCCTCAATAACATTTGCAAATTCTATATCTTCTGCCTCTTCATTGACCAATATTGCAGATTCAGTATTCTACAATTGCGCTGACTTAACATCAATTAGCATACCAGATTCACTGACATATATTGGTGGCGATGCGTTCTATGTCTCCGGATTAAACACTGTATATATTAATTCGGATACTTTATCTACTGTGAATGGTAACGTGCTATCAAATGATCCAACGCCGTCATTTGGTACAAATCAGTCTTTTTACGGAAAATCCGGAGTTACTGTTATCGAGTCATAATAATATTTATTCGGTTTTTCATGTTATGGAATAGTAATAAATATTATTCTTAATACTGATATAGAGATGTTGCTGTAAGTGTAAAAGACCAATTACTTCCATTGAGGTTCACCGTATTTCCTTTATCGTCCACAAGTCGAACACGCATTCGCTCCAAATCAACTGGACCGAAATACACCCGTTCGGCATCATCAAGATTGAAGTCGTCGATAATCGGATCTCCAAAGGCGATGCGGTGTTTGCGTAATGGAATGAGTGCCAATACATCGGTTGTTGTAGGGGAAGTTAAAAATGTCTTGTTGGTTTTCGCACGGGCTTGTGTAGTTTGATTCAATGTATACAATTGAGCTTGGGTCAATCGTCTAGGTGCGCTTTGTGTATAACTCGCTATTTTTTTAGGAGGATTATCAATCATCGTTGTATTACAGGCTAAATCAGCATTCCAATAAGACGGAATTTCTGCATTTTTCTGAGTCGGTGTAATTCCAACAAGCCCTTTATTCAAATGATTCTGATTAAAATCGTCTAATACTAGCAGTAAATATTTCGACCCATAAGTATCGATAATTGATTCCGATATAATTTTATCGTTAGGTGGGTTTCCACTAGCATCTAATGTATACACCAACTGTCCATAAAGAGATTCACCTTGCGGTATATTTATATTTCCCCGAAATCCAAGAATCCACCCTAGATTGTTATTGAATTTGCTTGTTGTTCGACTGTTTCCACAGGTCGTATCACATACGAGTAATCCAGATGGATCATAAAAGGTTATTGTGTGTCCGGACGCATCCGTATTCGTAATTGTCGTTTTTCCCGTCTTTGAATTATTAGAAATATTCATTGGTATAGTGGAGAAAATAGAATTGTTACTGATTTCAGTAATCAGTTCACTCACACTATAATTCCCATTCGGTATTTCCACCATTGAACTATCCACGAAAAAACAATTGTTGCCTTGATAACTATCAATGAGATACATGGTATTGGGAATATTATAAGATGTTAGGTTAATGCTAAGCGCATTGAAAATCGGATCACTCAAATCCAATGTAAAATTGGTTGCAGACGAGGGTCCATCTGGATCGGAGGTATAAGGTATAATATTATCCCGATAATTACTATCAATATTAATGATACGACTAGTAGTGTTTTTCAAATTTGGATTCAGTTGACCTTGTGCCACAGGCAAATTATAAGTATTGTTGACGCCTAACTGATTCTTATTCATGACAAATTTGCCATCTTGTTCAAAAATATTCACTTGTTGTTTGCGATCAGTTGTTTTGTCATATTGTGTTGGATCAGTATGTTCCTGTGTCGGATATTGATTCTGATAAAGATTGCCTAATTGGTTATTAGGTTCATCCAGTAGATCTACATCTGAGTCGTCGTCTGTATTCATATCATCATCTTGAAATCCGTATGTGTCATTATCGCCATCATCACCACCAACATCTCCTCCATCATCTCCTTGTAATCCATAGCCATCATCACCGCCATCAATATCACTTAATAACTTATTTTGAACTTGCTGAAAAAAACTAGCTAAATCATAATTGTCTTCGCTGGTAAATCGATTGATAAGAGGGTTCGATGCATTCACGATATCATTGTAAGACAAATTGTCTATATCATGTGTGTTCTCACTTGATAAATTCAATAATGCTAATAAATCGTCTTCACTATAGTTTTGTACATTTAAGTCCATAGAATTCGAATCAGTCATAATAAATACTATATATATATAAATTAAATCACTTTAATTATTAATTTGCCTTCATCGTTAATCGTGGTTGTTTATTTGTAATCGTATTCATATTCACATTATTAAACATATCATCAAAGCATTTCACAAAATCAAATCCGGTTTTGTTCTGTAATATCCACTGAGGTAATTGAGTAATTCCTTGACCTCGTTTGCAATGACGGTCGCCTTTAAATATTAATTGTTCCATAACGAGGATAACTTGTTGATGATATTCGTCAGTGACTTTGGTGATAGGTAAATATTTATCACCCGTATAAACATATCGATTGTAATCCATATTTTTATATATTCGGTAATTTTTGTCTAATTTTCTCTCGTTCTTTATTAATCCGATCCCTTCAATCTTATTTTTATCATTGTTCATTTCTATTACATATACATAACTATGTAATGGAATCTTTTCCTTTATTTTCATTGGAGTGCCATAAATACACCCAGTATGATCACTTTTTTGTTTATAGTTTGTATTTTGGCTATGGGTTTCATTGTTAAATCGGGTGGTAGCAATGGTTTTGTTTTTCATGAGATGACTGAAGTCTTGATTGATGAAGTTATATAATTACCTATTCTAGTAATCGAAGGTGTGGTATCAATTTTTTAAAAAATAATTATTCATATTTCATTCGCCAATATAGGATAGAAAATAGGGTTGCAAAATAAAGATATACGACATACATGGTTATTGTATATCTATTTTCATCGGTTATATCCCATCCAACAATAGCTAAATAGGGATCAACTATATTGAGAAAATCTTTACCGTTTAATTTATATTCTAATTGAGAGAGGAAACAACCTTTGAAATAGAAAAACATTCCAAATGTAATGATAGACAGAGTGGTGAGGATAATACCTATAGACAATGGTGCAAATATCACTAGTAATATGGTGATGTAAGATATTAAAAAATGACAGGCTTTAATTACAAACGCCAAAATTGGATGAGGAATATTGGTGCGAATTAATAGCTCATATAAATACTCTACTAATTTCTTCCGACATTTTTTCCTATATTCTATATCAAAATAATCTGTCATGTGTTCTTAAACTATTATGTGACTATTTTATTTGACAATTGACGCTGGCGCGTGCCGGTGCCTTTTTTTTAGTGCTCTTTTTTAAGTGATATTTTAACTTGGTACTTGTATTGTTGGTCCAGGTCCAATACATCGGTTGTATTTGGTCTTATGATATCCTTCTATATATTGTTTCTCTTGGTCGTCTAGTCCCATTAATTTGTATATATCAATATTGCCTTCTTTATACATACTGACTGCTTCTGGTATTTTTGAGAAATCAGGAATATACTCAAATACATACTTTTCCAAATAACGCATTCTATATCTCGTTGTCTCAAATAGAAATAAAATAAGAGTCGTAGAGAGAAATTCATTTAATAAATATAGTTCATTGGTTGGTCTGTTATTTATTATGTAATTATCTCTCGACGATATACCATATGTACCTTCTTTATCCAAGTATGGGAATCCATACATTTTGTGAGCCATCACTATTTTTGTCTCGCCGTGATGAGCAAGTGGCATTTCACTGTAATTAATCTGAATCGTCGGAGTTTTGTCTTTACTCAAAGTAGTAGTTTTTATATTTTTAAATGGATATTCTGATGCTGATGCTGATGCTGATGCTGATGCTGATGCTGATGCTGATTCTTGATACGGAGTAGCGCTTATTTTTGCATTGGTTGGTGGCATATTTGTTTTGATGACCTTAAGTGTACCATATTGGTGTACCATTTTCAAGAATTTATTTACAATCGACGCAAAACACAATGGGATGGGTATCGGTATTTTCTCTCGTAAAGGAAAGTCGATATATGTCTTTTTTTGCTGATCGTAGAGTTGTATCTTTCCTTGATTTTCTCTCTTTGTAAGTAAAAAATAGCACAATGGAGTCTGTACTTGATAGTTGAATATCTTCATAACTGCGGTTGAATGGTATGCGTGTAACTTTTCTATTTGGTATTTCAATAATAAATCATACATACCTGCCTTATCTGGTTTCATCCAGATAGAAGGTATTACTACATTCATCATTCCATTCTCTTTCAAGAGAGAAATGTTTTTTTTTATGAATTCGGGCCAAATTGTTCTTCCGTCTTCTTTTTTATTCGTATTCGTTTTTGTAGGCACCTTTTTCACCCCGCCACAATTATAGGGCGGGTTACCGATGATAAAATCGAATTTCAAATCCGTATTCCATGCAAGATAATCTTGATGAAATACATTGGCATCAGGTCCGAATTTCTCTCTTAGATGTGAAACACTATCTTCATTTACTTCTACCATATAAATCATGTTTTGTATGATATGTTGTTTTCGTTCTGTTGGGTCTGGTATAACATTTTCTAGCGATTTTAATAAAATCAAGAATAAACAAAAGCTGAAATTTCCATGCCCTGTGCCCGCATCTAACCATTTCATATCCTTATTGTAAGCATGTTCTAGTGGTATCGTAGATAACATTTCGCCAATAAATTTATAGGAAGTATTTACCTCACCATATTTATCCTTTAGTTTGGAATCATAAGTTATGTACTCTGGATATTGTTCTACTAAATCCGTATTAATATTAACATTTAATAATGACATTAATATTAGTTTAAAGTATTTATTTCTTGTTCTTTCGCGATTGTCTCTTTCTGGTTATTTTCGTTCTTTTGTATAAACTTTGTTTTCGTACTGTTCTCCTTTTAGTTTTTCGTACTGTTCTCCTTTTAGTTTTTCGTACTGTTCTCCTTTTAGTTTTTCCACCTATCGTTTTTGTCCCCTTCTCTATTTGTTTCTTGTTATCAGTTGACAATATTAAAACCCCATCCCGTAATGTGTTTTCATAATTAATTACAATATCAGTCATGTTCAAATTCGATGGATTAAATAGTTTTTGAAATTCAGGAGTTGATATTGTCGGTATTACACCTTTATTTACCTTGAAAAGTAAAGAGTCTTTTTGTTTTGTTATATCCGTTGTTTTCGTGATCATTTTACTTGGAGCAACCATGTTATTTATCTTTAAAAGTGGTTGGGATTGACTCTCGTACAATGCTCTCCCTCCTCTTAATACACTACCTCTATTTTTGCTTTCATTAATCTCGCGAATTTGTGTTACTACTCCAGGGTAGTTTTCGTTTATTTTTATTATCATTTGTTCTTGGAAATTCATTATAGAATCTTTTAATATATCACAATTACTATTCAAATTATTTTCAGTATGTAAAAAATCAAGTAACCATTTATAAGTGTCCCAAGTGTATGCATTTTCATTAGTTTGTGGTTGTTTTTCTTGCGTCATTATATGTAACTTTACAGAAGATGTGGTATTAATGTCATCGGATATGTGTTTATTTTTAAATGCTAGCCCATAGTCTATTATCAATGCGCGTCCCTGAAGCTGCGGAGCAAGATTATTAGATTTATAATTTGTATTAATCAATATATTTTGTGCGTGATAATCTCCGTGCATATATCCAATATCGTATAATCTTAGTAACTCATAGACAGCTAAATATTTATACATAATCTTTTGTGACAGATTATTTGTATTTTGAAGTACATTTCGCAATGTATCGTAATTTTCCGCAAATGACATGGCAATTATACCTAATTTTATATCTGGATATCCTTCATATAGTCTCTTCATTCGCTCTAAAAACACCTTATTTTCGTCATTCGGCATTTGCTTTATCATTGCCGATAACAACTTTTGAACACGACTTACCTTTTCTGTATTATTTACTACATTTGAATAAACAATGGGTGGGCAAATTGCTTCCAAGTTCGCATTGGTTTTTTTATAAACATCTGTTTGAATTCTTATCTCATTTAAAAAATCATTAGTAGGGGTAGCATCCATTTCTAATATATCCGATATAAGACCATGTACCTGAGTGTTGTCATCATTGTCAAATATTGGTACCAATTTCACAAACAATTGGCCACACTTTATCGATTCTTCTGTATTGTTCAATGATAATACATTGTATTTTGACTTTGTCAAATCCTTTATATTGACTTTATATCCGATTCCATACGCTCCTCTATTGAAGTAGCCGATATCAGATATTTTAAGATAATCCATAAATTTTTTCGTATCCGTTGATACTGGTGTATCCCGGTCGACATACAATGACATATATATAATATTGATACAATATTTCCACCAAATGTTAAAAAAAAATTGATCCATTTTCGCCATAAGTCAGTAGAAGTAACAATAAATGTAAATCATTTCTAAAGATGAATGCTTCTATGATTACGAATGAAAAACGCGACATGGATACGGGAGATATAATAAAAATAATCAAACAAAAAATAAAGATGGTCGATAATACTTATCATGAAGTTGTGAAACGCGAAGAGCGTGAATTTTATAAAACATATGGAGTTGGGTTTGTGGAGAGGTGGACACAGGATACCCTGAATGCACGGAGAATTTATATGAAAAGTAGAAAAGGAACTATACGCAATGATACATTCATGAAAAAGATGACAATTATTCGCTCTATATATTTGACGTGGTTGCGTTCCGCGTCTATTAAAAAAATAAAAATCGATCGTAAAATATGGGATGTCCTACATACTAGGGGGTTAACTTTGAAAAAGGAAATTTTAAAAGGGCTAGAGGATAATAATAATTATAGTAGCGATAAAGATCGTCGCTACATTAAGATGGTAATAGGTACGATAGACAAATATAACAAAGAGTATCTAGAGATAAAAACAGCAATATCTGTTGAAATATTAAGAGCAATTCGTTGCAAATATATCGATAGGGTTATCATGGGATTTCTATAATAGATTGCGATACATATATGACTAAGTATGTAATATATATATTTGTAGAAATTTGTTTTTATTGTTTCTTTTTCTTGTTTTTCACAGTGTTGTGTTTTTTATGACCTTGATGTGTTTTTTTCGATTTTCTAATTCTAGTTTTAGTTTTAGTTTTAGTTTTCTTTGATTGTATCATCTTATCGGTTATCATTTTTTCTTGTTTAAGAATCAAATCTACAATATTTTGATAAAAACTACGGAAAGAGGTTTTCTCTCTCTTTAGATCTTCAAATGAAAACCACCTGATCTTTGCCTTTTCTAAGAGTCCATTGTCCTTTTTATGTTTCACATGAGGTAAATATCGCGAAAAAAATTCATAATTGTTTTTATAATATACTGGCAATTTTTCATCATACTCCATTTTAAAAATATAGGTTGAATATGTCTTGTAAGCAACGGTTGCTACCTTGTTTTGTTTTACGCGTGTTCTTAATCTGTCACCAGTTCCTAAGAATCCATTAATTTCTTCACCGCCTTCACGAATTGCTGTATCCAATGTAGTCTCACCTTCTTCGTGTCCTCCACCAAAGTCAGCCCACCCAGGCGTATCATCTAACTCGTTTTCTAAACCAAATAAAAAAAAGGGTTTATTATTTTTTACGGCCACTGGTAATAAACCTCCGCCCATAGTGTATTACTATACGACGACATTTTAATTTTTTGGATAATTTTTTGGATAATTTTTTGGATAATTTTTGGATATTTTTTTGGATAATTTTTTGGATAATTTTTACGAAGTTTAATCATTTCCGCAAAAGTTGGCTGTCATCCATCGTTTACTTTCAATAGACGAACCACATTCGTAATCAACTAATGAACACCCTGACCCTGACTCTAAGTCCAATTCGAAGTCAGATACATAGTCATATTCACAAGAGATTTTAGACAGATTACTGTTTAATGGTGGTGTTGGTGGTTTGTGCAATTCACCATAATCTTGATCTTGATCTACCACGAGTTCATCAATAGTCATTGGCGACATATTTGATGGTGTTACTGAATGAGGACTTGGACTACAAGATTCAATATCGTTATTTTCCATACAATCGCTATAATTTACTGGAATATAACTATTCTTATACAACTCCTTGTAAATTTTTGTTAATTCATTCTCCACATTTGAGATTCTATCGTAACATGATTGTACCGATGACAACCATGGTTGATGATACATGTTGTTTTGTTTCAAGGCAGCAGATGTATTGGGAAGCAAAATCCAATACCATGGATCGTCGTATACTAATCTAGCCTCTTTATCGGGATTCTCTATACGCTCTCTTAAATTACAGGCTGCACTATTATCTTCATTCCAGTGTGAAAAGTGAACGAACACAACTTTATAACAATTACTATCCAACCCAGTCTTTCGAGTTACATCGATTGAAGAAATGGTACCAATATCATATTTCTCAAATGCACTGATAATTTTTTGGTTGGAAATGTTGTTAAACACGCGGGGAATGTAAATAGAATAGTTGGACATTTTCAAAAAGTTTTATGAAATTAATCAATAATCAATAAGTTACTTAGCTGTATATAAGTAATTTAACTTCAATTTTTTATAAAGCAACTAAAATCTGCTTTATAAAAATAACATACCAAGAATTTGTGTTTTAGAAATTAAAAATAAGAAGTGGCCTTCCTACCTGTGCGTGTCGTCATAGTTCTTCGCGTCATTGAATTGATTTCATTCGCAACTTCTGAACTTGCTGTCACCATCATCTCATTTCTTCTATTCAATCTAATTTCACGATCCATCTTTTGTTGTACTGTATTTTTTCTTTGTTCTCTAAGATTTTGTCTAATTTCGCGACCAGATGGAATATTTAATGCGCTGCCACTCATTGTATACATAATAGATAGTAAAACTTTTAAATAGGTTTCATATATATTGTAACGAATAAGACCACAATTAAGATGAATACATACATTCAAACATGAGAGCACAAGACCAATCCATATTATTCAAATTAATGATGCGGCCATATTCATCATACAATGTAATACGCAATCGTTCAATATTTACGGGTCCAAAATAATTACGACTTCTATTTACTTGTGTGGAAAACCCATCGTCTTCACCTGTCTGATAAATTCCATTTGACTGCAATACCGAGGACAAATTGAGTCTGGCCAAAATATTTTTACTGTTTATAGAATCCGCATAGGCAGATACAAAGTAATTGTTTACATTATTATTGTAATCGTCTACTGCTACAAACATGTATTGTGGTCCCTTTATATAGCATATTCCTTCCGAGACAATGGCTGGTGGTAACATGATATTACCACTGGCGTCTACACTACCAGGCCCGCTTTCATAGACATTTAATCGATATCCCAGATTCCATCCTAAGAAAAAAGGCAATGGTTCTGTCACATCGGTACTACCATCTGTTCCAACCCCCATAATAATGCGGAATGAATTGTATCCTGAACTTACTACATTCGATAGGTCAGTGACTCCTGATATGTCCACTGCAAAGATACTTCTCCCACTATTTGAATCTACTGTATACCTTAAATTGAATGAGGCATCAAGTACAATCGGCTCGGTTCCTTTTAATATTTTCTGATTTGGATTTTGTAATTGCGCATTGATTATCGCTTCAATCGATGACATATCTAATCTATCAGTATAAACTGTACTGTAGTTTCCATCGGGTATCTTAATTTGAACCGCATTTTGATAAATACCGCTCGTATCTGGTGCCCATTCAACAACGAATGTATTATTTCCATAAGATTCGCTAATTGTATAATAGGTCAATGGCAATTCGATTGATGCTAGACGCATGTTAATAACATTTTCGAATTTGTATGGCAATGATAATCGTTGGTCACTGGAAGATGTTTTATAGTAATCGGGGCGAAAACGAGAATCAATATTAACCGCTCTTTTTATTGTTGTGTACTGAATCGGATTCAAAGTTCCAGGTGGGGCACCACCAGCATTTCCAATGTTCAGACCATCTTTACTATTGGCTTTAAATGCCTCTATACGCCGTTTTTCATTGCTTATAATGAAATGGTTTCCTACTTCTTGCACCTTGTTGTGCTCTTGATTAAACGAATCCATTGGTTTATCATGTGACTCTTCAATTCCCTTTGTAATAATATTCACCAATTTATGTGAAACTGTATCCAAAAAGGCAGTAATATTGTTTTTCGTTTCTCCAGTTATGGTAACATCGCCTTTTATTTTTTTGAACAATTCGCCTTTTTTTTCGACAATATCTTCAACGCGATAAGGATAGACTAAATCAAACATCTCTTCCATTTCTTTATCACTGTAGTCCTTTATATTTGTATTTAGACCGTCCATGTATATATATAATTTCACAATGTTTTTTTTAAGTGAAAGTATACGTTAAATAACATATATTCAATTCCGTCTTATTTTATGCCCATTTATGCCTATTTTTATTCTCTTTATGAGATTATACAACAGTCGGATGAGCCATTTTCATTTCCACGAGTATTAGTATTAGTATTACTGTTTTGTATTTTTTTATACTGCGACAATCGTAGAATTTCCTCCTTCTGTTTTACTCCTTTGCATATATTTTCTGATTCTGAATGGTTCTTCATTATCAAACCAATGAATTTCTCAAATACTTCTTCTAAATACTCGTTTGTATCATTTTTACACGAAATCTCTTTATAGGTTATATTATGCTCTTGAATAAATCGATTCAATTCATTCATATTTGCGTTATTTCCTTTGTCTGTTTTATTTCCCAATAATAAAATAGGGTGTTCATAGTTATGAAGACAATGAGTATAATTATTCACATATTTGACCCATTTCTCTAATTTATCTGTGGTTGGGGGGTCATCCACATTAAACATGAGTATAATTCCTGCGATCTCTTTAAAATAAGTGGTTATTATCGTGTTAAATCTCTCTTGTCCAGCCGTATCCCATATATTTACTTTCACATATTTTTCATCATAGTATTTCTTAATGCTACAATAGTCTACACCAATAGTCGATGGATGTAAGTAATCCACTTTTCGTTGTAATCGATTAAAATATGATGTCTTTCCTACACGGGAATCGCCAACTAATATTATTTTTATCATATAATCCAATTCGTCTGTCATTATACGAAACTATATTTATGTATATATATTATTTATACACAAGTATATTTATGTTAATTTTAGTTCGAGTTTTCTTGGTATATCAAATATGATTTATTCATATAAGATTTTCTTCAAAAACTGTCATTCCTGGCAATTCTGCCTAATATTATTTTCCATAAAATAAAAATACAATATATGCGTTATTTATCTTAACGCCTTGACCAACCTCATCCACCACCTGAACCACGGGGTGTGCTATAAACACTGACCATCGAATAACGTTTTACTCGCGATATATTGGTTCTAGTTTGTAGGCTATTTACTTGTTTCATCGAAGTATTGGATATAGATGTTTGATTATACCCTGGTTGAAGAGTTGCTCTACTAGATGGCTTCTTATTTATCGAATTGTTCAATGTCATTATCATTCCCATTTTGAATGGCATTTATGGATTATAATATACAAATATATATTATAATACACCTACTAATTTATGTACTCACTATTACATAACGACTATTACATAACGAATGTTACATACTTAGTTAAGTGTCAATAAGTAAGACACTTTATTTAACACAGCTAATATTTCATCTCTAATATTCATCAAATCGCTGTTTCCACCACGACTAAACATGGTATTTAATCCAATCAAATAGGATTTGAATTCTTCTACGCATTTTTTAAATTGCCCATTGTCCTTGTAATTTTTTACATGAAGAGTATTTATATTTAAGATTTCCTGTTTATTCTTTTCACTTACATTATCGCGTTTTCCTAGAAGGACTTCCACAAATTGGTCCATCAATGTATTTAGTTCGCCATATAACTCATCAGTCGCTTTATGAACCGAATATGTCATTGTATTCCAATGATATAGTTTCACAGTCATTAACATCTGTAGAATTTTTATAATAACTTGTTTTTTATGAGTAGTTGAATTACTAGATGATTTTCGATTTTTGCGCGTGTTACGCATAGTCGTTTTTTTAGACTGAATACGCGTACCTTTCTTCATATATATTAATGAAATATAATAATTATAGATTATTAATATAATTTTTAATTCTTAGGAAACAAGCACATACACGAACCCGCTCGGTTAGAAGAACCAACTATACCAAAACTTCTTGTTTTGTTACCAATAATTGGTTGAGATGATGTAGGTTTTTGTGTTCTTAGTGGTCCCTTTCCTTTTAAACGAGCTAAATACCTAGCATAGTTGCCGTGTTTAATATCTACCCCTTTTCCTCCAGGTGCTAGAGATCCTGGACGATGTCTTGTGATTGAACTTTTTGTGGAATTTCCATGTGATGGAACACGCTGAATATTTTGTTTTAAGGAATTAGCAGGTAAAGCACGGTCACTCATCTGATTCCAATTTACATTATTAAACATAGGTATAGTAGATGGTTCTTGGTACACAGTTAACGCACCAAGATTCATGACATATTCTGATGCTGCAACACGAACACTATTCCATATTCTCTTTTGTGTTATTTCCACTTGACATTGAGCATTTCCACCACACCCATCTGAACCACATGCACGACACTGTGCTACACCATATATTATTCCTGTATTACAACTACAATCATTTAAATAATTTACCATAATTATATATTACAATTATAAATTATAATTCTAATAAAATTGATGATGTTGTGTTATTTGAACTATAAAGTATTTAACCATGACTACTAAACATATCATTAATTGCCCGTGTTGCTATAAAATTTTCAAAAAAACCGGATGCTATGAAAAGCATATTCTTCGATGCGAACGTACTGATCGTGAAATGGGTGGATTCCGTGGTGGAGTCGATGGACACAATAATGGGCCATCGAATCGACAATTATATGATATGATTCAAACCATTACTGAAAAATACAATCAGGTTCAAAGCGAATTAGAATCGCTTAAAAGACAAATCAATGTCAAGAATAAAAAATTAGATGTCATTTCTTGGCTGAATGAAAATTCAGAGCCGGATAAAAATGTCGATTTTCTTGAAGTGTTTCAATCCATTTATATTGACCAGTATCAACTAGATATCATTTTTGAAAAAGGTTTGATTGACGGTATGTTTGAAATCATAAAAAATCATTTCCAAATGAAGCAAGAACAAACACAAAAAAACGGTATGAAATGTTTTCAACAGAAAAAAAATACAATCTACATATGCCAGGGAGGAATTTGGCAAATGCTAGCGATTGATGACTTTTCCAAGATGATTGATGAATTAAATGTGAAAATATTTGCAGCCTTTAATCAGTATCGTCTAACAAATACAGACAAATTAGACCAAGACGAATTTCAAACTACCTTTACAAATAACTTGAATAAACTTCTTTGTAGCAATATTTCGTTTGATCAGCGCTGTATTCGAATAAAGAACAAATTATTCGTTGAATTTAATGAATGCTTCAAAACTATTGTGGAATATCAAATTGAATAATTAAGTAAATAACCACTCCGTAAACGGGATAAATTTAGTTTTTTAGTTTTTTAGTTTTTTAGTTTACACAATTGAACATTTAAGTTTTTGCCAAAAAAAATTGAAGCAAACTCACTCGTTATTGAGTATGTATCATTTAGTCAATTCGCTAAAAGCAAATATTCAAGTTTAAATTCAAGTAAATTATGAGTTCTTATTCAGTATTCATTCCCCGCGTATTCTCTAACATCAGAGATGCTCGCATTGTTGAGATATTCCATCAACATGGTATTGGTCGAGTCGGGTCAGTCGATCTCGTTTCCCGAAAGAATCAAAAGGGTGATTCTACACAATATTACAATATGGCGTTTGTTCATTTTGAAACACTTTACGATACACCCGAGGCTGAATCATTTCGTCAGGATGTAGCGAATCCAGATACAACCACAAAGTTGGTGTATGAAGATCCATGGTTTTGGCTAGTTCTTCCCTTTGAGCAAAAAGATAGAACACCTAGTCCAGCAATGGAAAATGATACATCTGGTATTGAAAACAACTTCACAGAGAATGTATATAGCCATAGCCCTGAAATTGCCCAAGAAATGACTCCGTTTTGGGTCATGACTCCAAATGGTCCAATGTGGCAATGGGGATATGCACTTATTCCTGAGCCAGTTGCTCCAAATCATTTGAAGCAGAAGATGGTACCACGACAAGTTCTCTACGGCAATGGTAAGAGGTCTATTCAAAGACGCGGTCCTAAAAAGCGCATTGATTTAGAGAATATCTCTCCCACTTCTGAATATGGCGAGTTACAAAAACCACAGCTAGTTCGTACCACAACAACCAACCATGGTTGTCGGGATCCACTTGAAGAAGGTCGCTGTTAAGTAATCGCGTTATCAAAATATTGTATCAGTCATCATATGTGTAATCCTATTAAAAAAATAAAAAAGGGGGAAACAAAACAAAAAGGGAAAACAAAATAAAAAAGGACATTGTCTCTTTTTTTATGCAAATAAACTATATATAATGTCTAATAATAAGATACGCATTCCTTTCACAGGTTCAACACCTAGAGTAGTTCATATGGCTAGTACATCCGGAATCGTTTCAGGAAGTGCAAATCCTGGTGGCAAGATTCCCAAAGTTGTAGTTAAATTTAGAGCGCCAAAATCCACACTCAGACGCAAAGAAACAAAAGGCGGTAAATATTATCGTAAGAAAAATACGATGCGTAAATATAAAAAATCACGCAAACAAACAAAAAAGAAGGGTAAAAAACATCGCAAATCTAGCAAGAAATCTAGAAAAACACGCAAATAATTGTCGTCATTATTTAAGTGTATAGTGATATTTTTAATTATATAATTTCAGATTTTTAATTATATAATTTCAGATTTTTTATTTTGAATAATAGTCCACGATTTTACACTTTGATTGTTTAAACAATGGGGAAGGATGGTTGCATAGCAATACCACACACACCCTTATCATTCGTGCTATCACTGCGCTCAATCTTGATGTAACCTTGATCGCCCCAAGTAGGTCCCCAACTGTTCTTTACCAACCAGTAAGCAGTTCCATCCTCTTCACCATATCCGGCAATGAGCACACCATGGTCTAGATTGGTTCCACATGCATCGCCTGTAAGGACACCACTGGTGTATAATTGAAATGCCTTCTTGTCAGCCTCGATAGCAATGGAAACAGGACCTCTAGAAACAGCCTCCTTCAATGCGATTTGGTTATTTTTAGTAACATCAACACATCCGCTGATTTGAACTACTGTGTCACATTTTTGACAATCGCCACCAACAGCAGTATAAGGATAAGCTGTCTCTAGACACATACCGTTGTCTATCGCATATTGAAAAGCACCATCCATTAAACCTCCATTACATCCATGGTTACCATAAGACTTGGAACAATCAACCAATTGTTGCTCAGAAAGACTGACCAAAGAACCCTTAGCAATGGCCCAAGCACCCTCCATGGCGCCAGTAGCACTGAATGACCAACAAGAACCACATTGACCTTGGTTCTTGACAGGATTCACCGCGCCATGATCTCTCCAATCATAACTGTCGGGAACGGAAGCACCATCGGATGCGAACTTATCACAACCTGTAGAGAAAGGACCGGTTGTACGAATTCCGTTAAATCTGGAGAATTCATCCTCGGTCAAATCAGCAAAGTGTGTGACTCCTAGTTGGTAGGAATGGTCCTTACCATTTTCCAAACGAATAAATTCCATGTTCTCCTTGAATGTCTCGAATCGCTTCTCCAATTCAACTAAATTGGAATAAGACTTGTCGAAACGAGTTACGAATTTTTGAAAATCGAGCCAATGATGGTCTGTCTCGTTAAAAGCAGACACCATTGTAGCAGATGCTACACAAAGTAAAGTAACAATACTATAACTAAACATTATATACATATAGCAATATTTCTTTTTAGATGGATTTGTAATAATTATAAAATATGATTATAATTATTAGGTAATTAGAGGGACACTTTGGAATCATTTTATTTGGCATTGTCTACAGACAGCTTTTTTATTTTGTCTGCTGACGGCTTTTGTTCTGGTTCGTTTTTGTTTATAGATTGAACTTTTCTTTAAACTGAATGACGGTGTAAATTGGGATGTTTAATTTCTTTGCATTCGCGACCTTTGAAGTCTCTTCGCCGATCGTTTTTACTATCACAGCAAAGGTATTTTTACTTACGGCACTTGCCTCTTTTACACCAAGTTTCTTTATTTCTTCAGAGAATGGCTTGTCTCTAAAACCAGTAATGATAATGGATTTATCGTAAAGTGGATTTGATTTATCTATCTCAGTGGTGGATAGAAGTGTAGATGGTTTCTCTGTTAATTTATTTTCCAATTTGGCCACTTTGACGAATTCCATAAATTTGGGTATATTGTTTACGAATCGTTCAGCAGTTTTTTGTTCTATACCACGAATCGATTTTATCATGCTTATTTTCTCCTCTTGTGTATCGAGTGAAACTAATATGTCCGGATATTTTTCTAAAATAGGGACGATTTTTCTTTCGCCAAAACCCCTGCCAAATATATTGGATACTGCCATCAATGTAGAGAGAGATGCCCCGTCGATTTTATTATGAATGGATGTATACACCTTTTCAGCCATTTTTTGTTTGAAGCCATCGACTTTTAAAAAATCAGATTGAGTCATGGCAATGATTTGGGGGACAGATTCATATCCGGCCTTGATTATTTTTCGCGCATTACCTGGGCCTAATCCGTCCACTTCGAGTCCTTTGAAAAACCCGACAATATTCTTTTCACGCACAGTTTCGTCTTGTTCAGCATTTTCCATAATAATATCAACATGTGTATCGTTCCACTTATAAGCTACATCAGGCATCTTGGCTTTTTCTGCTGGTTCCACCACATTCATTATATGAGGAATAACATCACCACTGCGTACAAGCGTGACTACTGCTCCGATTCCTAACTTGTTGTCCTCAACGAATGCTGCATTAAATGCGGTAGCATATTCTATTTTCGCTCCCCCAAGTACGACTGGTTCTATTTGTATGCGTGGTTTTAAATACCCGTCTTTACTTGGTGACCATAACACATTTACTACTTTTGCTTCAGCTACTTGATCCGAGAGAACCATTTTAAAAGCGAACCCATGTTCGGGGTTTTTACTTGTGCGACTATATACCTGATCATTGGTTACAATAACACCATCAATTGTGTATTTGTAATTTTCACGCCAATCTATCAAAACCACAGAGAGTGTTGAATTGTCTATGTCTTGTCTTTCTTCGTGTACAACAGTGATTCCGGTTTGATCTTCTAAAAAGCTCATTTGTTCGCTTGGTTTCAGAGATGGTTTTATGACTTCATATACAACAAAATCAATGTCTTTTAATCGTTCTGGATCTATCTTCTTTGTCCCTACTATCCCTGCTACCAAATTTCTCGAATTAGAAAAATCATTTTCGTATTTTTGGGCAAACACGCTTTTTTTCATGATTAATTCACCACGAATTGTGATATCATCTGTAGAAGGAAGTTTTAAATAAGGAATTAAGTGACTGATATCTTGTCCGACTGAACCATTACCACGCGTATATAATCGATGTTCTTTGTTTTCGGTTGAGTACATTGCGCTTATACCATCAAGCTTTGCAGAGAGAATATATGGTCCTGCATATTTGGCCTTCCATTTCGGCAAAGCATCTGTGTCTGGTTTTATTTTATCCATCGATGGCATATTATAGGGTAATTTAACCTTATTTTTCTCTTGAATAGGTGCTCCAATCTGTTCGAGAATCTTGTTTTTTGGGAATTTATCTTCCACATATTCCTTGACAATGTCAAATTCGTTGTCTGTCATAAGAGCTATTTCATTATAATATGCATTAGAAGCTTCTTCTAATATGGTAGCTAGTTGTTTTTCGGATAACATTTTCAATGCGTCAAGTCCGTCGTTTTTAAAGCGATTTATATCATCTTTATACGAGCCATTTTTCTTTGTATTTTTTTTGATGGTTTCTTTAGCTTCTACTAATGCCGATGTATTTTTTACGGTTTTATTATTGTTTACTTTTTTAGATGATGTTATTAATGCTTTATTCATTACTTTACCTTTTGATAAACTCTTTATGTTGGTATTGGGTGTATTTTCTATTTTGTCTGTGTCTACCGATGACTTAGACCTGGAATTATTGGAGGACTTACTGGAGGACTTACTGGAGGACTTGGACCTAGATCTGGTTGGGAACTTGTCTACTATCTTTAGTTTGCGTTTTTTGCGCGTTTTATGGTCAGCTAGTGCCTTTTTTTTAGTGCTCTTTTTTAAGCTGATTTTATTGCAATATCCGTAGGTTTTCAATGTTCCTCTATCAGTTACAGAAGTTGCGCAAATTTCACCCTTGTCTGCTATATCGATACAATCATTATGTTCCTTCCACTGGTATTTAAATGGAAATATACATTCACCTTCCTTGACCTTTTTATTTTTTTCTATTTTCCCTTCCTTGTTCATTGCTGTCCCACGCATTATATAAATTTTAAAAATATTTTATTCTAAACATTTGGGTAACAATTAAAATCTGGTCATAGTTTATATCTAGATGAAGTCTGTATTTCTTGAAAATAAAGGTCATTACAATACAAGTGTCAATGGAAATGTAATAGATGAAGCAAAATGGAATGTTGATTATGATGGAAAAACGGCAAATTTAGAAGCCGAAAAAAACGGAGAGATGGTTTACATGAAACTTACAAATGACGAAATTATGAAAATAATGGGTACCAATGCCTCGCCATATTCCATTACAGATAGATTGTTATATGACAAACACCACAGACCAGAGGTTAGTCCTATTCTACTTAAAATACAGTATCGTCGCGATAAGAAAAAAGGTAAAAGTAGAAAATCAAAATCCACTCGCAAGCATAGAACAAAAAAACATAGTCGGTCCAAGTCATCTAGTAAGTCCAAGTCCTCTAATAAGTCCAAGTCCTCTAATAAGTCCAAGTCCTCTAATAAGTCCAAGTCCTCTAATAAGTCCAAGACATCTAGTAAGTCCAAGCCGTCAGCAGACAAACAAATAACCCCTGATTATATGCAAACTATTTATTAATATAGTAATATTAATCAATTAGATTGGGTAGGAATGGTATTTATCAACCATTTAGTATTGTAGTATTGTAGTATTGTAGTATTGTAGTATTGTATGTTTGTAGGTTTGTATACAAATAAAAATAAATAGATAATTTATATATATGTCTGGTAATAAATCAAATAAATGGAAAAAAGTAGGTGGTAGAAGTAGAAGTGCGAATTATAATGCGGTTCGTATTCCGCAACAAACTGCTAACATCTTCAATATTTCTGATTTAATGGGCAAAGCAAGTACTGATAATTCTACCCTAGGAAAAATTAATATTCATGATAATGTCGCCATTCAAGGTACACTTGATGTTTCCGGTTCTGCTTCTGGTATTACTTCTACAAAAACTGGTGGTAATGAATTTGCCACATTAGATTGGGTAAATGGTGAATTAAATCCTAGTACACTATGGACATTACATCAGAATGGGAATATAATTTATAATAAAAATGCTACTCAAGTCGATATTATTGGGAATACATATAATAAAGGCACAAGTAAATTTAATGGTTCACTTGAAGTTCTTTCATCGTTTCCAATGGAAAGTAGTTTTTTTGGGTTGGAAAATGATACAGAAGACCAATCACAGCCTCCCAATTTTGGTTCTAGTGTAGCTATATCTTCGATTATGAATGGTTCGTCCTATAATATAGGAGCAACTTCTTCAAAACAAGCCGAAGTATATTATACGGTTCCCAATAACGTTAGTGGTACTCTCGGTGCCAAAATTGATAAAAATAATGATATTAGCTTTAATAACGCTACTATGGGGTTTAATGGTAGTAATCAAAGTATTGCCATTAGTGCAGATGGGAAAATAGTGGTAGTTGGTGATCCTACTAACAATCGTGTTTCTATTTCAATGACCAATAGTGATGGAACAAAAAAAACAGCCACTATTTCAACAGATAACAATAACGTCCCGTTTCAAACCAATTCGCAATTTGGATATAGTGTAGCTATTAGTTCAGACGGTTATTCTATTGCTGTAGGTGCTCCGAATTTCAAAAATGAAGATGGTATAGAAATAGGACAAGTTTATGTGTGGAAAGGAACATATAATGGAGTTAATATTCAATGGCTGTATGATGAAACATATCTTGGTATGATTGGAGATAATGGTGGAAATAGTAGTATTATACCACGGATGGGTATTAGTGTAGCATTTAATAATAATGGTCGACTATTAGCAGTTGGTTCGGGAATGGTCGGTACAGTTTCTGATATAAACGGTACTACACAACAGGGGCAAGTTGATGTGTATAAATATATAAGTCTTGATAATTCTGTACACTGGTCGAAACTTCCCAATTCATTAAAAGCAGACGATTTTTCACAAATTGGTCACAGTCTATCTATCAGTGACGACGGTACTATTTTAGCGATGGGGGCTCCTGGTACACATACACAGACTGGGTATGAAGCTGGCAATGTATATATTTATCAAATTGAAGGTATTACTGCCAGCCAAATAGCAGATATAAATTATCACTCCGTATCAAATATCACATGGAAACAAATAAAAACGATTCCGGGTAAAAATGGTAGTTCATTCGGTACTAGTGTATCGTTAAATTTAGCAGGTAACACTCTAGTCGCAGGTGGTCCAACTTATGATGGTAGTGTCAATGGAAAAGGCCAGGGATATGCGGAAGTATATACATATGTACATTCCGATTGGAGATTAGCGTGTCCTACTATTTATCAAGAATTTCCAAACGATGGACACACCTATATTCCTGACACATCAGCTCATTTCGGGTCAAGTGTATCTATATCGTCAACTGATGGGAGTAATAATATGATTGTCGTAGGCGCCCCCTATAATAAACTAGTTACCACGGGCAATAGTAGTGTGGTTGGTAACAATTTTGGTACTATATTCACATACACATTAAACGATATTGTTCAATCAAACTTATTTTCGGTCGACCAAAACAATAATTCTAGTAGTTTTAAAGGACAAGTATACATTGATCGTAGTGGAATAACTGGAGATCCAATTGGCAATGAGGTGGTAACCGCAGATTGGGTAAAAAGTAAATACGGTAATGGTAGTAGTGGATTAAAATATGCTGAGGATGATAAGATCATTCAAAATCTAACAAGTCAATTAACAAATGCTCAACAATTGATATCACAACAAGGTCTAACGATTAATGATATGAAATCATCATTGTCTGCTCCCAATCAAACTGCTATTGATAAACTCACAAAGAAGGTCGATACTACACAACAAATGATCAATCATCATGCTCAAAATGTGACTAATATTAAATTGAATGCTACGAGCAAAATGGCTATCGATGAACTTGCGCGAAAATTATCTAGTGTTCAAGAGGTTATTGATAAACAAAATGACGATATATACAAAATGTCATTACAAACACGATCAAATGAAGAATCTATATTTAATTATGAAATGAAATACAACGATAATATGAAACAACAATCGAATTTAATTAATGATAGTCAAATGAGAATCCGTTCACAAGAAAAACAAGTCAAGGGTCTTTCTCGAAATGTAAATACACATAGTACCAATATTCAATCAATGAAACTAGCTATTAATCAAGGGAGTGGTCCAACAATTCCTAAGTAAAAAAATTGATGTTTCTTTTTAATACTGATCCATAGCAACAATATAGATAGATATATAATGGAACCACCGAGTTATTTGGCAACACTATATCCACATGAACGAGACACGAGAATTCAGTTTGACGAGGGTCCTCATATTTACACTATTGATGGTAGTAGCGATGGGTATGTGTCTGTGACTACATTTAACCATGCTAATTTTGAACACTTTGACGCAGATGCTATTATCAAAAAGATGATGTCTTCTAATCGGTGGCCACAGAACAAATATTACGGTCAAACTCCGGATGAAATCAAGGCTGGGTGGGAGAAAAATCGCGATGAAGCAGCAAATGCTGGAACGAAGATGCACTACGATATTGAGTGCTATTATAATGAATGTCCTAATGAAAATCTCTCGATTGAATATGAGTACTTCAATAACTTCTTGAAGGCATTTCCTGAACTGAAACCATATCGAACAGAATGGACTGTATTTCACGAGGATTTGAAATTAGCTGGTTCCATTGACATGGTGTTTGAAAATCCGGATGGGTCATTGCTAATTTATGACTGGAAACGGTCGAAGGAAATCGTCAAGACAAACGGATTTAATAAATGGGGTAAGAAAGAATGTATCGATCATTTACCAGATACCAATTATTGGCATTATTGTTTACAATTAAATACTTATAAAGCGATATTGGAAGAAAAATATGGGAAAACAGTCACTGACTTGTATTTAGTATGTCTTCATCCTGATAATAAAAATAAAAATTTTCAGCGCATTAAAGTGGTCGATTTACAGACCGAGGTGAAGGCCTTATTTGAAACGAGACGACAAGAATTAAGACAGATTGAACAAATCGAAGGATTAAAGAGGATAGGTGTATTATGATGGGAAGGGAATTGAAAAAATAAAAAAGGTCCGGGGTAGACTGTCGGCAGACAGTCAGAAGACAATACAAAAATAGAAATTGGTATTAGCGGTATAGTGGTTCTTATTACGAACAAACTTAAATATATATGATTCTTATTATATATATTTACACATGCTTGGAATAAAGTCGAATCGAACCACATTTTTTTATCTAGGTGCTACTGCCAGTATTCTTGCCAGTTCTGGACTCGTATATTGGTATTCAAGTGAATGGCTTACCAAGAAATTCAGTGGTTTACTTACTGGTTTGAATAATGGTAATAATAACGACGAAGATAAAGACAATGAACTTACTGATGAAGAAAAATACATAAATAAATATTACGATAAATTTAACAGTCTTATGTCTGATGATATTGAAGAAGATAGAGTAAAGGAGTTGAAAAAAAGTATACTTTATGAAGATACACCAAGAGGTAGAGTTATCTTGTATTATGATTTTGAGAAAGAATCCTTCGTCTATTATTGTGATACAAAAGATATGCCATATACGTTTTTAGAGACGGTTGCGAGAAAATATGTTACTATCAATAACTGTAAAAAAATTATGGTAGATATGAAGGAAGAACTGAGACTGGCAGAAGATAAAATAGCTCAGGAGAAGATTGTTAATGTTAGGGCTCCTAGACAGGTCAATGTGGAGAGCAATAAAGGAACAAAGGATATGTTTGCCTCTTTCAAATCTTACAATCGAAAGGGCACTGGTGGTTCCAATTCGAATACATTAAATAAGAAGTTTATTCTTTGTCAAAATGCCAATCGTTATTCGTATTTGGGAAAAATTAGTGATTATTCGTTTTTGGATAAAACTGGATATCAACCTTTACAAAAAATAGAAGAGGCAATGGACTATGCTAGTTTTAAGAAAATGTGGGGTAAATGAATGGCGATATAAATTTGTGGTGACTTGATAGACTGATTTGTTTGAATTATATCGGATTATCATTATTTAGGTCATTGATATATTTATGCCGATTATATGAAATTATATGAAAATAAATTAGAGGTAGATTATATATGGATGATTTGCTATCACAGTATGATTCTGATAAAAATAATAAATTAATTAAAGAAGTTATCGGTAAAGCGATACAAAATAAACAAAAAGAATTAGATAAAATAACAAAAGAAATCGAAAGTGTAAAAAAACAACAAACAGATGGGCATTATTTCATACCATTAAACAAAGATCCTACGGCTACAGTTCAATATATCGGACAAGCTGTTATATCTATATTAGGGGATATAATACATGGTATTGGAGAAGCAACCGAGCACATTAAAAAAGAAACTGCAAAAATAAATGAAACGCAGAAAAAGCAGATTGGAGGATATATTGGAGGATCTGATGTCAAAGAGGTGAATGAATTAGCAAATAATTTAACAAAAATGATTGGTCAAGCCAAAGAAATTATTTCAAATATAAATAAATCGCCTAGCATGAACTCTTCTAGTCAAATATCCAATTCTGGATTAATGTCAGAAGCCACTAGAATTGGTAAAATAGCCCTCCAAACCGGAGTTAAAATTAGTGAATCTATGATAAATACGATTCTTAATTTTGTACTCGATTCTACTGGAAATGAAAGTATAGTAGATAAATCTTGGCAAGAACTTAGCCCAGAGCTAAATAAAAAGCTCATTTTGTTGGCGGGAGTATTAAAAGAAATGTCCGATAATCCAGCCACCAAGGAAGCCATTAAGGAAGCTGCAAAAACGACTGCTGTCAATGCTGTAGAGATTATGAAAGTAATACAACCTGATATAAATAAAGTAACTGATCAAGCAGTAGATATGGTTAATGAAGTAGCTAGTAAATCGGTTCAAGGTATGGCGTCAACTAGTGTATCAGTTGCTCAGGCATTTTTAGCAGAAATACCAATTATTGGAGGAATATTAGATTTGATGATTGCTATTGGCAAGGGATTCAATGCTTTAATGCGGGTATTTAAAATTTTTGTTTCAAGATCAAGTGGTATGGTAGTTCAGGGAACAGAAACGATTGCCAAAGTGAAGGATAAATTGAGTAATATGGAGAATGATTCATCTTCCTATAATCCATCAAAATTACCAAGTAATGAAAATACGAATAAATACGAAGGTCCTAATCGTGTGGATAACTTAAAAAGTAGTATGGGGAGCTTTATGAATAAGGCCAAACAAAAGGGACAGGAATTAGCCAATAGTGATGCGGTAAAGAATGCACAGACTCAGGCTAAGGACTTGGCAG
>Ga0209302_10000203_pt1 | contig 36918 bp, 45 predicted proteins | sample ArcOceMetagenome_2_FD_187445 | JGI IMG/M metagenome (GOLD analysis project Ga0209302, IMG submission 187445) | Marine eukaryotic phytoplankton communities from Arctic Ocean - Arctic Ocean ARC135M Metagenome (SPAdes) (version 2) | ecosystem: Environmental > Aquatic > Marine > Oceanic | place...
TTTTATTTATTTTTTTGTCTGAAACAATTCTCTAAAGCTTTAGAGATTCTCTGACTAATTTTTTATTTTTTTATTTTGTCTGAAACAATTCTCTAAAGCTTTAGAGATTCTCTGACTATTTTTATTTTTTTATTTTGTCTGAAACAATTCTCTAAAGCTTTAGAGATTCTCTGACTAATTTTATTTTTTTGTCTGAAACAATTCTCTAAAGCTTTAGAGATTCTTTGACTATTTTTATTTTTTTATTTTTTTGTCTAAACTTGATTCTCTAAAGATTTAGAAAATTGTGACATTCTCTAAAGCTTTAGAAGTGTTCTTAATTATTATTTCTACTGTTGTCAACAATGCCCAAGGTTCGACGAAAACGCAAAAAAAAGAGCGAAGCGTTCAAGGCACTTCTCAAGGCACATAAAAAAGGACCGCGACGCGTTAAGCTGCCCACTGAGCGTACAGACGACGAGGACGACGATGAAGACCATTTATTAAACCCTAAAAAATCAAAACACATCCAACTTGTGATGAATGGTCCCGACACTGGCTATATATGTGTCGTTGTATTGCCCACAGCTTTTAAAAAGATGTTGCTCTCGAGTGGTAAAACGTATACGATGACTAATAAGCGCCTTACAGTGGCTGGTCGGTGTTTATCCAAGACGTTTGATGTCCTGGACCATAACGACCGTATTTTCAAACGTGTTCACCACATGGATTTGAAAAATATAGCGGGTAGATGTCTGGTGGTGTCTGGGAAGTTCAAAGTGCCTGACGTGACACTTATTATCACGTCTGAAAAGAAACTATCAACCATACGACGTCGTCCAGTGGTAGTTGTTCCAAAATGTAGGGGGTATGAAGTGGAATATATGTAAAATTATTTTTGTATGGGTATTTTGACTAAATCTTTTTCGATAAATTCTGCCACCGATTTTAGCTTTACATACATGGTCTTGGCAAAGACATGGTCGTCATATTGTAATATTCGTTCCGTACATACTGTATGGTTACATCCAATCCCACCCCGCCACCAATGTTGTCTCGTTAGCCATTTCATCGCTTCAAGTCCGATTTCTTCTGGCATATGTACCAGTGTCCAAAAATGGTATAGTATTATTTTGTATCTTGAATGAATAGTCATCAGATGGGACCCATCAATGACAAGTAGAATACCGTGTGATTGTTTGAGTTTCACTTTAGAGATGGCACATGTCGAATTTTCTGGGCATTTTTTATACTGTATGATGCCGCGAGAATCTGCTAACTGTGTTAAAATTGGACTGTTCCCTATATGTGTAAATATTTTTAAGCAAAGGGATTTTCTCATCGAGTGGAACGCTTTGACATTTTTCACTAAAAGTACCGTTTCTTTATTGCTATTTTTCAAAAGTTCCCTGTCTATTTTTTCAATATACGATTTATCCAATGTGCTTTGAATGAAAAATGCACATATTTTTTCAAATGTTTTCAAACATTGCATACGTTTCACAGAGAAGGTATCCTTATAGTCAATATAGTCAGGAAATCCTCTGAGATGTTATCGCGATCACGTGCGTCGACCACTATAATATTAAACGATGTACAAGACAATGACCGGTGTTGAAGTTGCTCGTGAAAAAAAGGATTTATTGTACCACATTATTAACAATATCGAAGCGGAAACGTTGGATGACATTTGTCAGCGCATAGCTTCACATGTCGTTAACAAATACGGCGATTCTATTTCGATACGTCTTCGTCAGATATTACAAAAAGTGACCCAGAATGAAGATAGAATTGGTAAACATGCATTTGTTTTTTTTGCATTGGCCCAAGAACCAGAGTCCCGCCAACTGTTCATGTCCGAAACACCACGGGTTCCACCGGAGAAGTTTAAACGATTTATTGACGACGAATTACCAATACTGGTGGACAAACTTACAAATGGTGCCTTCACTTCATTGAGGGCTTTTGTAGAAGATACACGCTGGACATATTGTACACTTTAAAGTATTTAAATAAGACGTCTACTATAATATGAATGAATTTTGGTTGATTCTATTTATGGTAGTATTGGCGTTTGATTGGTTCAGAGAGCAACAGTACATCTATTTGTACTATACTATTTGGACGTTTACCCTCGAGACTGTCTTTTTTGCTCTGTTAGTTGCCAAAAGGGAAGCATATGCTGCCAAACTGTTTCCTTTTGTTTATGCCCCCTCTATTGTCGTTTGCACTGGATTTTGGTTTATTATCGCCCCTGTCAATCTTTCACATCACCATCACTTCACCAATATTGTACTAACAGTGGTGACACACGGACTAAATATGGTGGCCATGCTCTTACAACCCTACAAGGTATACACCAAAGACCTGTGGAAACCCATCGTGTATACGACAATATATAATATGTTTTTAGCACTGTATGTGGGCAATGGTGGGAGTTCCATCAGTGGTAACCTACCATATTGGTATGCGCGTTACGACCAACCCATTGGGTGGATTTTTGCAGTATTGGCTATTGCCGCTGTTGCCGCTGTCCATGCGTTAACTTCAGAGAAATTCGTTAAAAAAATAGATACTGAACCATTTACCGTATAATTATCTTATATGATGTTTACGTTTGTAAGTTAAAATAACCGCTCCTACACGGCTCCTACTCACCCCAAGCAGCGCAGCGCAGCCACGTATACCGTGAGTATTCCTAAAAAAAAACTTGATTATTTTTTTGTCGGATATCATCTTACAGTTGTATTGGTGTATTAAATACTATGCTTTTATCTTTAATTCCTTTGAAATGCAATGTAATCGTTTAAATTCTTCAAAAAAGGTTACTGCTATCTCGGGGTCATCAAAAATCATTATATTCTCCAAATTTGTCACGGCCGATTCCGTCACATTAAACGAACCGTTCATAACCCAAATGGGGATACGATTCGCAGAGAGGCCAATCAAAAACTTATGGTGCATCAACGACTTGAAACGACCCCTCCCCTCTCCCATTGTACGAATAACACCACCCTTAAAACAGCCACCAAGCTTGGAATAGGCCTGTTGATTCTTACGACGTGTCGTTAAGCGGTCCTTGGTACAAATAATTGTAACACCCTTTATTTGTTCCGCCATTGTTTTTAACACGCGCTTGTTTGATAACCACGCAACACATCCAACAACATAAGAAGTATCTTCACGTTTTATATGACGCACAATTGCATTCTGAATACCACGACCATCAAATAGAATAGTCACTTTTCGATTGCCGCGCTGATGGACACATTGACGTTTTCGCTCATCGTTGTTTACTTGTTGATTCAAATCCCGAGAACGTTTGGGAGGCATTCTTGGTTACCTATCTGTGACTATATATAGGTGATCAACAAATAACAATAATGGATGCCCACAAACTCTATGTCAAATATAATTCATCTACCATCTCCGATGGCGTTCAAGTTCAGCAAGATGTAAATACTATTCAACTGGCACGGATGATGGGCATAGTAGAGACAGAATGTAGCCCCCTAGACGAAGATACGACACTAAATATGGGGACATTAACAATGGACCCCGGTCTCATCACGGACGCAGAAACAAAAGAAGCTGCACCCACTGCCCCAAACACACCAACCGCTGTCCAACGACAATCATCTGCACAAGTGGAAAAACTAGCATTGGAAGACGACATCAGATTGGAAAGCGACATCAGTACCAGCGAAACAAAAGAAGCGTTCCCAAAAGAACCGTTCCCAAGCACGCCAACCACTGCACAGTCAAAAGCAGTCCACGACACCAGCGAATGTCTTTCAGATTATATTCAAAAATGTGACACACTGATGGTACAACACAGTGGTCCCCGGATAAACGCACTCGTGCGCGCAGTGCGCGCAGATGTAGATATAAAATGGGTACATTCGTTTGCATCAAGAGTCAACTGTACTGGGGACATTCCATCGGAAACAGTATACGAAACATTAAGACCCGAATCTGACAGACACGTTCACATCGTTAATAATAATGTCATCAAGTTTGTAGAAGCATTGCACAATGTACAACCAAATAAAATAACAACTTTCGCCTGGACACACAACTCGAAACGTGCCATACACTTGCAGAAATTAGACACTGGATTGCGGCAACGGTTTAAAAATGTCAAATCAATCTTTTCCGCCACTATCCTAGCGTCGATTGGACTACCTATGCACGAACTATTCAAAATAAAAGATTACTTTGCCAATACATACAAGTGGAGATTTAAGAATATGACCAGAGACAGTCTTATCAAAACAACACTACGTCCGAAAGTAACCATCCAAAAAATAGACGAGAAATTAGAAACAAATCAACTTTTGAAAGAATACAACAATACAGAAACACTATTTGATGTTGATGTTCAAGACCATCAACAAACTGTCGAAATGTTTATGTTCAAACACTGGTATAGCTATCCAACTGGACAAGAAATGAAAACGATGATAGAAAGAGCAACTTTCAATTTAAACAAGTGGACGGGTGAGTCAGACTTTTTGAACGAGGTCAGAAAGAAAAAAAGAAGACATAGAAGAAAATAAAATCCTATTTTTATTTTTATTTTCGTAACTATAAACTTATTTACTTCCTCTCACAATATGTCCGCACTCAAATCAGACTTTACACCACTCTTTGAAGAGGCTGTCAAGAAACTCCAACAACCATGGTCCACCATTCTACAATCGCTAGACAAAAACCCACAGGAACTCATGGACATTATAGGTCAATCAGAACTAGATATATCGGGGGTACATATCTACGGTCAACAATACACACTCGAAACAATAGCCATGAGACAGACAACAGATGTCGCACACTTTTTATATACTATCTACGGTCTAGTCCTCTCGTGTACCACAGGTAAACTAGACGAACTTCTCACAAGATACGCAAGACATGAATGGGTATCATGGCTACTCAAAGCCAATGTCGGTGGCTCTCCGGCATTTCTAATCGCATGTAGTCGCTCATTAAAAGAAGTCGCCACGTGGATGGTCGGTGCCATGAACGAGTGTTCCAATTTCGAACCTCTACAAGTGACCACAGAACACGGCGACACGGCTCTACACATCGCTATTCGAAAAGAACAATGGGAATGGGCAGTATGGCTAGTCGAAAACGATGTCTCGCCATATCAGAAAAATAAACAACAACAATCACCACTAATGCTAGTGACTCCACACTACGATAAAATCGAACTTTTTAAAGGGAACTCGCCCCAAGAATGGTACAACGCACTGCACGATGCTCTTGTTTATGGCAAAAATTATCCAAAATGGTGCAAAACTCTTCTAGAATTAGGGGCAGATGTCAATCAACCAGAACTATACGACGCAACACTAGAATCCCTACAAATATTTGCCATGTATGGCATGAATATGAATCTCGCACCATTACCGGCCACTCTTTCCATAGAACAACGCAGCGTCTTTTATATGAACGGACATGTGCCACAGAGGTGGGATTGGGTCCTCGAAACTTTTCAAGACGAAACACCACTCAAACTATATGCAGCACAACAAAAAATAACAGATATTTAATTTACTGTCATCTTTGCTGCTGTTGCGGCGGCAATTTCGACCGCCGCTTTGATATCGGTATTCATTTTAGCGTGAATCGTCCCCGCTTTTGTCCTTGATAATTTCGCCGATGTTTTTCTCTTACTCTGTAGTTACTCAAATCGTCGTTTGGTCTGTAAGAGATTTTTCAATTTGCAACGTATTCGCGTTAATGGCTTTCGTTTCTCCCTCTTCCACCTCCTTGGCAAAATATGCCGTAAATGAATAAAAATACCTATAAACTTAACCATTTTTATTTTTGTGATGATTAGACAATTTGTACCTGCGGAATTTTTTGCGGTTAGTTTAAGGAGCTGGCTGACTCAATTTAAGTATGCTATGAAAATGATAAAAACCCACCCTGAAATTGCCCTTATGTATTTAGTAGATACTAATTATGACAGGTGGAAGACCATTTGCAGTGAAATAGAGAATATTGATGATGTTTTTGTAGCCATTGAATTTTTGGGTGACTCGCTTGACATGAAGAAAGGCTGCTGTAGTCCACAACACCGAAAAATTGAGCGCGCGATAGAAGTTGCAAAATTTGCCGCATTGCCAATGCGCGAAGCAGAATCGCTGTCTTATATTAACGAACTTGAACAGGAAATAGGTAAGCTTACACAAACAGAAGAAAACATGAAACAGGATATTCAAGAACTAAATGATGAAATTGAACCTATCCGAAAAAAACTTCGAAAGAACGCCCGGGGGTCTGAACCAGAAGAAGAAACCCGAGTAAATCGTATGATAAAACGAATTGTTAACATGGAACAATCGCGAAGAGAAACAGTCGAGAAGATAAGAATGATGACCAGAGAACTGAATATTTGGAAACGTCATATGGCGACGATTCGGCCCTTCGCCGAACAAAATACAGGACTATAAATGCCCCCCTGATATAGTCAAAATGGCGGTCTATGAAGACATCACAGAAGAGACGGCAGAACAACTATTGGACCGAGCTTTTATTGAAGACTCCTATAACCGTGAATCGTTAATACCACAATTGATACAATTAAAAGGTCCCATTCCAGACGATTATGTCAGTCAATATCTAGTGACGTATCAAAAAGTGGTGGACGATGCAAATAGTGACTATGACGAACGTATCAATCAGATAGACGTTGATATTAAGGACATACGTGATTACTATGAAGAAAAAAAAGAAGAATATACACCAAAACAAGAACAAAAGGATAGAGATAAGTTAGTGGAACAAGCGGAAACGTATTTAAATAAAAGATTACTTGCTGCGGACAATTACAGAAATGACTTGGAAAACTATGCGGGCGCACTTTTGGAGGAATGGAAAGTCAGTGGCAGCGAGGGTTCTTTAGTGGATGGCTATATGGCCACGAAACCGTCAAATATAGCCATGTATCATCAAATGGTTCAAAGGGAGTTTGAGCCCGCCGAACCTTTGCCACTATTGGCGTACGGCGTTGGTTTAGGTCTCTTTGGTGGGTTAGCCGCCGTGCTCTGGAGAAGGCGTTCGCGCGAAATAGCGCGTTTAGAGCGCGAGGAAAAACGTTTGGAGGCAACAAGCATGTATAAACAAGCCATTGTCAAACTGGACAATCTCATCGAGTTAAATGAAATGCAGGTTATAGACTGGGAAGCCAAAATTGAGTTTGAGGAGATGTCAAGTGTTAAAAAATCACATCGTAGAATCACTATATTAAAAAATGCCATAGTCAAAAGAAATAACATAGTCACAAGTTTAAAAGCTAAAAAAAATAGCCTTCAACGAGCCAGAATAAATCATCGGCGCGTGCATCGACTCCGCCGCAGACGAAGACGATTGAGACCTCTGTCTCATTAGGTTGTGAGAACAATCGCGAAGAGAAACAGTCGAGAAGATAAGAATGAAGAAGATAGAACTTAATATTTGGAAACGTCATATGTCGACGATTCGGCGAAGGACCGAACAACTATAAATGCCCCTCAAATATCAATCGGACCCGAATGATATTTGAGAGCGTCTTGTAGTGTCTTATCCCATATCCATGCTTCGACAGGTAGTGCTATGAATATGAGAATAACGGCGGCAAACGAAATTGAGGCTCTATTGTTGACCACCGTCTCTATACAAAGCCAAGGTGAGACATCGACAAGACAGACAACAATGGTGGTCCATGCAATACATACGATTGTTTGTATGATATAGATGTGTAATGTGCATGGGACATTTCCTGTTCCCATCATGATGGCGGCTTCGCGTCTGAATTGTATGAGTCTTTCGCGAACAGAGTAGATGATTTGAGCTGTGACGGCGGCAATTGTAAGATATTGATGAACAGTGACGTATTGTAAGGCATTATGTGTGCAGAGTGGTGTGTCTGTGGCCCTGTGTCCAAATTCTACAAAGAGTCTGTCGGCCCACCACGTGAGTAGACAGCACCATATCCAGGGCGATGTTGATGGTACAAAAGCTAAATATTTCCTGAATAACATTAAAGGTTATTTATTGTTTTATATAGTTTACTCTGCAGTCTTTTTTTCGTCTTCGTATCTAAGTTTGTCTTCAACTGCCATTTGGTTGTATTTTTCTTTTTCTGTGGTGGAGATGCCTTTCCATGCGATGGCAATATCACCCATGAGTTCTCTTGGATTTTTCCCTGGGTTTGCCTCTGCAATTTCTTTGCGCATACATTTCATGAAAAAGGCATAGGACGAACGGGGGCGTTTTACTTTAGAGGGTGGTTCGTACCGACTCATTTGGTCTCTGTAGCGTTGTTTGTCGACATCTGACTGTGCCACATATTTGGCTTTTCCCTCGTCGGTGACATCTTTCCAGAGGCTGGCAATATAGCGTGACTGGTCTGCCAATGTCATTTTTTCACCATTTTCTTTGAGGATATTTCTCTGCTCACACGCGTAATATAAGAATGGAGTCATAGCGCGTTTTGGGCGAGCGGGGTCACGTCGTTTTTTCTTAGATGAGCGAACCATTTTCTCCAATGTCCCTCGGGCTATATAGTCTGATTGAAACGGTATTAAAAAGGATTTAAGCTGGAACAATTTGCCATTGAACTTGTTTCATATTTTGTAAAAGAGCAATAATATGTGAGTATTGTTGAGCATGTTCTTTTTGATAGGCTAGAACAATGTTAATGTCCGCCCGTAGGGTCCAGACAGTCCAAAGATGTGCAACAGCAATCGCAATCGCGAGTATGGTGACTGCGTTATAAAACACACCACCTGTCTCCTGTTGTTCGTCGCATTGTGTGGGGTCGTCTTGTGAGTCATCGTCTTGTGAGTCATCGTCGTATGGCATTGGTGTGTCTGCATATTGTGGATATGTACCTGACAGTTTTTGTGTTGTCGGTGAATGTATGGGTGGTCCAGAGTCAGAAGACATTTAAATAAGTGGTCTAATTATTTATAGTCAAAACGTAATTCCAGTTTTCGAGGATTTTTTGCGTAGTCGTAACACGCTATCATCGGTTTGGGTCACTATTTTCTTTTTGACGATGGGAGTAATGACGGGAATCGTAGAAGCGACAGCGACAGCAGGTTCGGGCATTATTACTAATATCCCTGCTCCGGCCGATAGTAGAATTTGAGCTATAATCGCCGTCCTAGCCAGAGCAATGTCGACATAGATAAATGCGAAAAAATCGGAGACGATGACGGTGGATATTATAATAACTAAAAGTGCAGTTTCTTTGGAATTCGCAAGGACAATCATCGTTGGGTCGACCGCTAAATGTAAAGCTACCGCTATTGTCCAGGCCGAATTGGACGCTAACACTATATTTACAAGCCATCCGAACGGTAATGCCCAGGCAAACAGAATGCGAACCCGTTGAGTGGATGAAGATACAAATGAAGGGTATTGCAGTATCAAATAGATGGTCCAACATTGGTATGCGTCCAAAGCTGCTATGATGAGTGCCAGTATTAACGATGCTATAGACCCGGGTGCTGTTTGAAGACATCCCGATTGCATGGCATTCAAACAACGATAGGTTGCGGCGGTCCCGAGACCGGTTGCGGAAAGTCCCAATATGGTTGCTGCAGCACTACCGGTGAACGCTGCCATCCAAGCGGCTTTAAACGGCAATAACGAGCAAACCATAACCAGACCATAGACTAGATAATTTATTTCGAGTAAGCCTGTGGCTTTATGTACAGAATCCGAAGAAATAGTTCGTGTAAATCGTATACCTATCGATATGACAAGAATTAGAAATACTCGAAGCCTGACGTTATTTTGTAACGTGGCAGTAGTTGACATTGTTGCTCATAATAAATCTCTTTTATACTAACGCTTTTCAAAATAATGAAAAGTCCGAAATAAAAAATAGTGACAGAGCTTCAAAGAATCTCTAAAGCTTTAGAGAATTGTTTCAGACAAAATAAAAAAATAAAATAGTCAAAGATTCTCTAAAGCTTTAGAGAATTGTTACAAAAATAAAAAAATAAAATAGTCAAAGATTCTCTAAAGCTTTAGAGAATTGTTACAAAAATAAAAAAATAAAATTAGTCAAAGATTCTCTAAAGCTTTAGAGAATTGTTTCAGACAAAATAAAATCTCTAAAGCTTTAGAGATTCTATTTCGCCGATGGACAGAAAGACTGTCTTTAAGGCAGTCTTGGGCGTTGCTTTCGTATACAGTATGGTGTATATCTCCCGTTGGAAACAAAGACGCGACTTGCACGCAGTCGAGGAGAAAATGTTGTTGCTCCAGCAAGAAAATCAACTGCTACAGTCAGAGCGACGAGCGCCTGTCGAGACGCCGAACATTAATAATACTGCGTGTTGCTGCGATATATCAAACGCAGTTCGCATCAATAAGCAAGTGAAGGCATTACTTAAAAAATGTGGTGGAGTGGACACTCTTCAAGCTGGTGGATATGGACCGTTATTGAAGAAATGGAAACGTCTCAGGCACATTCGCAATAATCTTGTGCACAACCATAAAAATACCACACTTAAAAGAAACAAACGAAACGAACAGATAACTCTTGCAAAGTCTATAGTGACCGAGCTTCAAAGAATCTCTAAAGCTTTAGAGAATTGTTACAAAAATAAAAAAATAAAATTAGTCAAAGATTCTCTAAAGCTTTAGAGAATTGTTACAAAAATAAAAAAATAAAATTAGTCAAAGATTCTCTAAAGCTTTAGAGAATTTAGAATGACAAAAATAAAACTTTTTTTATACAATTCTTGGAGCTCTTTCTTGATATGGTAATTGTCTGATGATGGGTTGTTTGAAAATGATATATCCTTGAATTCCCAAAAACCACCCATGTATTATGAATTGCATTGCAATGCATATGACCCAAACTGATTGTGATAGTATATATCCCTGAAAAAGAGAGCCCATTATATTGATGAGAGCCCATACTGCTAACGAGCGTTCTTTATGAACGTGAGCTACAAATATGGGAACAAATGCTTGTTCCGATACTAGTATTATGATTGTTGTGATATGTAGTAGGTTATTGTCTATGTATAGGGGTGGTATGGCAATGAGTGACAAAAGGATGGGTATGATAGTGAATGTTTCGTGTGGTATTTTCGCGGGTAGTGGTGTGAGTCTGTACCATGTATCTGCATGCATGTGTGGATGCCAACAAATCCCGTTTATATTTGGTCCGAATGCAATGGACCTGGAAACAAGCCAGGTCCAAATAAGAGCTGAAAGAACAAAGAGAAATCTCATTAGTCTATTTTTTTAAGATGTAAATAGGTGCGAACATATGTGATTATTATAAATCCGAATCATTTTTAATTGATCAATAATGACTATATAAGATAAAAGTAAAAGCTTAAATAGTAATGTCTGGTTCTTCACATTGGAATGATTTTAATTTAAAAAACGCCAAGCGTCAAAAGACTGAGACTGTAAAATTTTCTGAATTGCCAAGTTCAGTTGGAATTTCTGAGGAGAGTACCCCTGACATCCTCCAATTGACGGAGTCTAAGCCTGAACAGTCAAAGACGTTAATGGTTGCGGAGACTTCTTTTTTTAACCAGCGCAATCGCGATTTCTGGCACCGTACTGATTTGTCTCATTTACGGCCCTATGATTTCCCGTATGTCCGTGCGTTGATTCAGCAAAACCCTTGTGATACGTTGTCTCCTGAAGATATTAAACATAAGAAGCATGTGCGTGTCTCTATTCAGGTAGTAACCCGTGCTTATGAGGAGCAATATTTATGTGAACCTGTTGGTAAGCAGCGACCTTGTATAATGGGTGACCAGTGTCAGGGTATGCATCTCCCACATGTGCTTGAGAATGCTTTTATATTGCGTGAGTTTCTCTTGCCTACTGAGGAAGAGGAGTATGGACGTACAGGCAAGTTGCCGTCTGAGGGTTGTTTGTGTTTGATGTGTAAGCGTTCTGAGATAGCGCGTGCTTTTATTAACATTCGTGCGGATGGTATGGGTGTTAAAAACAATGTCATTCTTCAAGATTATCGTAATATCGTGGATGTTGAGGGCGAGTATTGTCTGGATGATTGTCTTTTGTCGAGCCAGACAGTATTCCAGGGACTGTTGGACCCGGTTGTGTTGCATTTGCGCAATGCTTATCGTTTAAAAGTGGTGAATGGTGTCCGTCATTATGACCAATGGCGTATGAAATACCCAGGTCAGGATTTGCATTTTTTAACGGAGGCGCCCGGGAGTTAAGTCTCGGGCGAATATGTCCCTTTGAATTTGAGGATGGTCTGACTCGCGAACTCCCTGAGCAAACATTATTGAGTTATTTCTCTGGTTCGTCTTACGAGTGGTTGTTTATAGGTACGTATTGGGACCGTCTTCAGACTGCCCCTCGTTGGAAAGGTGTTCTAAAATGGTCTCCTCCCAACGATGACCATGCTTGGGTCCAGGCTTTGGTCTCTCTGGTGCATAGTACGATAGAGTTATTGGAGGTTATGGACCACCCTGAGAATATTTCGTTTTGTCTGCATCTGTATTACGACGCCCATGTTCCTATTATGTGTGCTGTTGAAGATTGCAAGACTGAACATGTCCGCCAGATGTTTATGAAGTACCCACCTAAGACGGCGGATGTTTTAAACGAGGGTAATCTCCCTGACATTGTGAATTTGCAGCTCCGGTGTTCTTTTTGGAATGAGAATAAGCCTAAAATGCAGCCGATTGTGCATTTGATGTGTAAAGCTTTACCACAACGTTGTCAAATCCGCAATTTGCGTGAAATAATTTCGAATTATTGCCAGACGGACGATTTGGTGCATGAATTTATGCGTTCTGCCTTTTTATGTTCTGTGTTGGGTATGTATAAGCATTGTAAGGTTCGTTTGGGTTGGTCTGAGCGTAAGCAGGTCCTGCGACGTTTTGTGTTTTTGAAACCAAATCGTATGCAGATACAAGAATGGTTGTTTACGAATTACCAGCACTTGTTATTTTATATTATCAAGGAATTTTTGACGTTTTCAATGGGAATGATACCGGCACTCTACGACGAATTATGCCAAACCTACAAGTGGGATACGTTTGAAAAGACCGTCCACGAAGCTATGGACCATATTCGAGGATTGATTCAAACTAATGTGAAACGTTCGACTTCTATCCAGGAGTGGTTGTCTCAAATTGAGTCTAATTTGATGCAGGTCAATAAGCAACAGCTTGGTAATCTGTTCCGTCCACAGCGCATGACATTTACCCAAACTGTCGTGTCTATATGTGACCGACTTGACGAAATTGGCCAACAGGTCAATTCTAATTTGGAATTTCCCCGCGAATACCAGGAGTTGTTGCGTAAGATGGTACAGCGTGTTCCACGAGGAGTTATCCACATCGAATGGCTGCAGTATTTCAATTTGAAGCAGACAACGATTGATTTATTGGTTAATATGTATCAACATTGCAAGCAAAATACGTATCGTACCGATTTACGAAAATTGTTGCAGAATTCGTCTCGTTACGATTTCGAGGGTATTCGTGCGTTATTTTCTGCGTTTCAACAGACCCATCATGACATACGTACGTTTCCATTACCTGGTCATTATTACGATAAACAGTGTGTCTCATTGAGGCGTCGTTATGGTCTTTCGCCGGATGAAGAATTACCGGAACACGTCGGCCAGGTGTATTTGTGTTTGTCTTGTAATACATTTAAAGGATTTATTGTACGTAAGGACAGTAAAACAAATAATCTGTTTGCGAATGGTCACCACAAAATCATTGTGGACGATGAAACATTGAAATGTTATTGCGGGCGCCGTGCTGAAAAGTCAGATACTAAAAAACGCAAACGAATTATGGTGGAGTCTTTATTGGACGGTGTTGAATTGGAAGAGTCACGGAAACGTCGGACCAAAAAGGAGTGGAAGACCAAGCGTAAAAACATGCAAAATGAATTATGTGCAAGTACAGAATGTCTCAAATTCAATATGACTGGATGTCTTTTTCAATTTTACGGTAGTTTGTATATGTTTTGTCCATCCTGTGCCAATCCGACGGTGTTTAACCGTGAACAGTATGACAAGCATGGCTTTACCTGCGGTCAGTGTTTAAAAGAGGGAACACTCTATACATCAGTGAGTTGTTTCATTTGTGATACGTATCGTGGTAAAGATTCATGGACTACTGTTTCAGTCAAACCAGAGACTGGTGATAGCCATACAGTGGCTATTTGTAATGGCTGTAACAAACCATGGTTGCGTCAGTACGAACAGTCTGTACCAATGCATATATTAGAACAACAAAAACGAAAATTACAGGCTAGAAAAAATCCAAAATCTTAAATGACATTCATATTTAGCTTACGTGTATTTGATTTAAATGTCAACTGTAAAAGTTGCACCGGATACCTCTTGGACCACTTTTTCCAGCCCGTCGCCCACTTCTAAAACGCACGATTCTGTTAGTTCCATAGTCACCACCGAAGAATGTTTTTTCCTTTGTCTGATTCTGTGTACTATCTTGTTTCAACTATGGCGATTTAAAAAGCCAACCTGAGTACGCGTCCACTACACCGTTCTGACATGGGCGGTAGTGTTTCTATGACATCTACCATGGGCCATCCTGCGCGCTGTACTCGTTCTTTGTCATAGAATCCAGCGGCTACCCATTGCGACAAGCTCGGTGTCCAGTACCGTTTGATATCGTCCAACTCAAAATTGAAGCGTTTCCACGTATCTACGTTTGCGCCCATTGAGGCCATTACGGGCCAAGTAAATCCTAGTTCTATGAGTTGGTGTGTGGTATAGTGCATGTCTGCTAATTCTGTCAGGGTCAGTCTCATTTGTAACATTTTAGTGGCGGACAATTTGAGTTTGTGTTGTTGTTGTGTCCATGTAAAGTGTTTCAAATCCTTTGGTAAAATTCCAAGTGCTACCATATGGTCCCAGGTAAATCCAAAGTTAAGAATGTCTGTTGAATTGTATCTGGCAACGAGGTCTGAAAATCTCACGCGTTCTTGCACAGCATCTTCCGGTCCAAAGCCACATGTTGTGAGCACTGATAATTTTTTGTTTTGTTTTGTGTGGTCGACAAACGTTTGTGGGGAAGGTGTTAATGGTGTAATGACTTGCAAGACAGAGCGTATAAAAGTGTTTTCGATATTTGGCCTCAGACGTCGTTCAGAGACATTGGACATTAGTTCGGCATTGGTGGCAATCGCCCTGTCTAACCCAATGTCGGGTTGCTTGTCAATACCGACTGAACAATGGGAACATTGTGTGGAATATGGATTTTTAAAAACACAAGAAAGGTGAAACACATGACCACACTCAAAAACAGCCTGATTTTTCTTTGTAAGGGGATTGTCACACAGTTTACAAATACTTGTCATTTAATAATAAAGACGGACTATTTATAATATAAATTACTTGTTTTAGTTTTTACCTTTTTTTTTAGTAGCCTTAACAGGGACTGCTTTCTTAACTATAGATTTAACTCTCGATTCTGAATTCTGCTGTTCTCTGTCATCTCTGACAGATGTGGAAATAACATTGCATTTGTGTAGGACAATATCGACTGGTGCACCAGGACGTGAATATGAAAGAACAGTCCCCATGATGAAGCGCGACGCTAACTTCGGACCAAGTTGACTCTCAAGACCATTGGCACCACCATATGGCGTGACAATGAATTGCAATTTTTCGTGGGGGATACCAGTTTGAAGAGCTCTGTTTTTACGCTTGCCTTTGTCGGCAGGGTTTGGAATATCAGCACACAGTAAATCGCCCGGGTACAATGTGGAGGCACCATTATTAAAAATTGTATTAAGTCCAGCCATTGTCAAGACAAAACCTTGTTCGAATACATCTTTTTCTGGAGTAAATCCAGTCACAGCAACACCTGCATATTTAAGATTCTTCATGATAGCTGCTTTTTCTGGTCTTGCTGCAGAGGATGCGTTCAACACGGACCCTTCGCCCTTGAGTCCGTTGGCAAAGGAAAAGACGTGCATTTGGTGGTCACCATAACGACGAATACCGGGTGTATTCGTTTGCATTAAAACTTCACCCTCCATTACTTGGAAAGCTTCATCGGTCCCAACGGAAGGAAAATAGGGGTCGATGACGTTACCATATTTAATTCGTTGATAATGACGAATGTCAAAAGCGACATTAATGTCGAAAGAAGTAGGTCTGGCAAAAGGTTTGATACGGCGGCGTTTTGCGTTCGAGTACATTTTAAGGATGATAGAAATGAAGCGATTTATATACGTCGTTTTCGTTTAAATACGCATGAGCACCTCGATACGTTCTAGAGTTTTACAAGTTTCTGTAACATATTTACCGTCTCGTAAAGCACTTGGATGTGGCTTTTTTAACGTTACTTGTGATACAATTCCAATGGGAATCTTAAATTCGGCTTTATCAAAGTCTGGGCAGCAATCCATCAGTGGTAAAACTTCGTAATAATCCACGTTTCTGGGGATAGAATTACGTACACCGGCTGGGTCTAACACAGATTGGATTCGGTCAATCCCATTTTTCTTGACTAGTCCAATCCACAAACAATCCCCACGGCGTAGATGTCCTCTTTCAGGTGCCCAAAGTCGTGCGACACGCGAGCGACCACGGACATTGACGTTCAAAAGTCGTTGCCATTTGGAACCCGTGTCCATATCGTTGTTTAAAATCCCAAAATAATTGTAATCCTCCAAAATTTTCTGAACTGAATCATATTTGAGAGCCTCGCCAGTTCCCTTTTCCGTACGGAGTATGTAATTCATGACGGGGAGATTGGCAACAACATGGTGTTGATTGGCAGCACGTTCGTCCCCACGTTTAACAAATAAAATATCACCTTCTGAATAACTTTTCTCAAAACCGCGTTGAAATGGTCGAACAAAAAGAGGCGCACGGGCCGTGGAATTCACCATAGCTTCAGGGACTTTATTGTGGAGCGTCGGGTTTTGTAGCGCAGAAATCCCTGGCTTGCCTTGGTAGTCGTTACGTACAGACGAAGAGGATTTAAACGAGAACGGTGGTGCCTGATTGACATCTCCTCGTGTTGGTTGACCATTAAATGATGCGTTGAATGACATTGTTATTTAGACAAAAGACAACCCTATTTATAGTGTCATAAACTTATTACATGTTCAACAAGAAAAAATATTCAAGGATTTATGAAAAACTATAGGGCTTGATAGATTGCGTTTTGGACCCGACAACCTTGCTCAACGGTCCTTTGTAATACTTTATTAAATCCAATTTATGTTTGGACAAAGCTATCCACTGCTTAATCGCACCGTTATCTACTTTGGTACGTCCCGTCACGTTATTACGGCTCAAAATATTCTCACGACGCACATGTTTTTGCATTGCATTCACAAACGAAATTTCAGACCCTACCATTCTCTTCATATTCATCCTATGTTTCGAAAAGTGTGCTCGACATGTTTCTGCTGTGACGTCCGGTGCCTCGATACCTTGCCTCTCCAATGGCTCCTTCACATGTGTTCGGTACAAATCCGCCTGCAAAGAATAAATTTCATCGTCTCTCACTTTACCGACCATCTGTGAATCAATTTCTTGCATTCGTTGTATGACGGAATGCGCTTCACCACTGCCCCCATCGCCATATTGACACAGTGCACATTTACATCCGTCTTCATGTGTCTCCTCTTCGTCGTCAGAAAAATGACAGGGAACAAATTCACCGGGGTCGTCTTCATCCATCATGCCAGTATTGTCAGCTACTGCCTCAAAATCTAGCGCTGGTAATATCTCCATTCGCCTTTCCACGCAAACTTAAATACGACGATTTCAAATAAATAACACTATTTAAGTTTAAAGATATACCATAATAATGCGAACAAACAGACTTACTTATTTAGGTGACGCATTACTTTCGACCAAATCTCCTCCCAAACCAGCCCCACTTGTCGGGTGTGGTTCCAAAGACGGGTTCGACAGTCTTTGGCGGCTAAACATTGCAGCAGCTGTCTTACATGGTATATTGGCTCTCATGATTTTGTCAGTGGGTCTCACTGGCAAAAGTCCGTTCCAAATTGTAGTGACTGAAAATCTACCAATTGTACCAAGTCCAATACCTTACCCGTTCAATACCACAACCTGTGACGGCAAGGTTTACGAAGATGTTTTCAAATGGTTCAAATGTATCCGTCTTAACAATAATTACACAAAAGACCTTGTTCGAGACCAAGGATATGTTGATATTTCCGAAAATCCCACTTCACCAGATGCTATTATGCCACCCTTTCAAACAACTTATCTATTGACAAACGAGTGGCAAATGTGGACCCTTATCTTTGCTTTTGCTGCACTAACATCATTGTCCCATGCCCTCATTGCCGGACCCATCAAACCAGCGTACGAATACTGGCTCTCGAGAAACACGCAACCTCTGCGATATCTAGAATATTCAATCACTGCCTCCATTATGTTTGTCATTGTTATGGCACTCACCAGAATCACCGATATCTATCTTCTATTGGCCAATGCGCTACTCATGTGTATGGTCAATGTTTTTGGAGGCGTTATCGAATGGGTCACGTTAGGAATAGACGTTGATTTTACACCACGTCCAATCACAATCCGTTTATGGGCTTGGGTGCTCTCGGCGACCGTCTTTATCTTCCAATTTTGGCAACTATGGTCCATCTACGGTAAAACCGTGGCACCTTGGATAAACGAAAACAATGAAACTGCCCCATTAATGGAACAATTGTTTGGGTTTGTGACTATCCTCAATTCAACCATTCTTGGATGTTTTTTGACTTTTCCAATAGTCAATTCTGTACAATTTTTATACTATACCAATGCCTCCTGTAGGACATGCATGCGAAGAGGCGCCAAGGACGACCTTTATTTTTCACTACGATTTGAAGCTGCCTATATATTTTGCTCATTCTTTGCAAAAGCTTCGTTGGTTCTCATCGTCTTTGCAGCAGCAGTACAAAGAGAATAATCTACACATAGTTTATATTGTTACATGTACTAAAGTATGGACAAATGTCTCTTCGGACCACACTCAAAAACGAGCTAATGCTATCCCATTGGAAGAGAAATAGCGACGACGTGCTTAGGATGATGAAATGGTCTCTTCGAAATCCATTTCCACCAGTGCAAGAGGGTGGAGAATTGAAGAGACGTTCCTATGAAAGGTCCAAACAACAAGAGCGTCTCTTTGGAAATGACCTTATCCGTGTCACTCGTACTGACTCAAGTGACAACACTGGACAGTGGACGACGGTCGCTGTCGAATCGTTAGTCGAATTTATCCTGACGGGTCTCTATGGCAAGGTCTGGCGGCCCAAATACACCTGTGGACACGTGGGTGTGAGGCCTGATTTCGAGACCAAGATGGCGATTTTTGAAGTGAAAGCCCAGACATGGAATGGTGGTGGAGGTACGGCGGGTGAAAAGATATTTGCAGTACCATGGAAATATGGAGAACTGGCACAGACATTGAACAAGCCCGTTTGTATTATATTAGTGGCTGCACAAGAAGAGGAAGTCCGAAAAAAGTACGGTATGTTTGGGGGTAAACTTGGGAAACACCATGCTACCAGTCTCCGACAATGGGAAGCTCAAAATATTCATTTCATGCCTTTTTCAAGACTGTTAAAATTCTATTGTAAACGTAAATCTATCAATTTTAAAAATATTTAATTACATCTAAAAACAGAGATTGTATTGGTCTTTTTGAAACAGCTGTTCAAACAAGTTTTTTTCATAATAGTTGCTTCTTTTTGGGTCAGAAAATGGTCGTGATTGGCATCACAATCCGACATTATACGACCAATACCACCAAAAACCTTAAAGGGTACGCGCTTATACCAGGGCAGATAATTGTCGATACTTCTTTCCAATTCATGCATGCTTATTTGTCCATCCTTGTTAATATCTGCTTTTTTATAAAAACAATCCAGTGCTTCTTGTTGCGTAGGACAACCAGTAGCCATTATTACTAACCCCAATAAAATAACACGGTTCATAACACGGTTCATAATAAAAAGATGTCGAATCTTTAAATACTCAATTAGTCTACTAGTGACAAAACATCTTCGGTTCTGTAGACGTCATACCCATCGTCAAGATCAAGTAATGGACTGGACCATTTCTCTGTTTTTCTAAAACAACAACAGCCCATTTATTTCATTTCATAATATATACTTAGGTTTTTTCCGCAGTATATAAAGGGTTTTTTTTTTGTTAAAATGTTAAAAAAAATATTATTTATTATTACTATTATAACTTATGTCAAAGCTCAAAATAATGTCGTTGATAATACGGTCGAATGGAATTCTGATTTCAACCATCAATCGTTGACTATAACATCTACAGGGGCGTTGACAATCAACAGTGTGGTGACCTCGGATTTTGGTTGGTTGACAATAGAAAATGGAGGGTCGTTGACAATACGAGGGTCGTTGACAATACAGTATAATTGTGACAATGATAATGGAGGGTCGTTGACAATACAATCTGGAGGGTCGTTGATTGCAGCCACAGCCAGTGGACCCGTCGTATACACCAGAAACCTAAATTCAGACAACTGGTATTTAGTTTCTTCTCCTGTTTTGTTAGCTGACCAAGACGCATTCGCAGTTCTAACTGCTAACAGCATATCTACCGGAACTGGAAATAATGTAGGGATAGCTACCTACACGACAAGTGATGATTCTTGGAATTATATGCAGAGCGGTGCAACTGGTACTGGGACATTTACACCCGGAAAAGGGTTTGCCGTTAAGAGACAATCTGCAGGAGATATCTCTTTTACAGGCACGTTTAACACAGATGATGTTCGTGTCCCGGTTACTAGTGGTTTTAACCTTCTAGGGAACCCTTATACATCTTACATTGATGGGGTGCTGCTGCTGTCCGAAATCGGAAATTCGGGAATTTCAGCAGAATCAACACTCTGGGTATGGAATCAAGCGACAACGTCGTACGACGCTTTCAATATGGCGAAACCCATGATAATAGCACCTGCACAAGGCTTTATTGTTAAAGCAAATGCCGATGGGGAGTATTCTATTACTAAAAGCATGCAACAACACTCTGGGGATACGTTTCAACGTCGGCGCCTAAGAACAGCGCGCATGTCAAAAATTTATCTCACTGTCTCTAATCAAACAGATGCTAGACATGCTCGCATCTATTATTTAGAAAACACGACTGTAGGATTTGATGTTGGGTATGACGGTGAGTTATTTAATGGGGTTTCTAATCCACTAGCTATTTACACTCATTTAGTCGCTGATAGTGAAGGAAAGAATTATCAGGTGCAATCCTTACCACCTAACAACTACGAAAACATGATTGTCCCTGTTGGGATTAATGCTGTATCAGGAACAGCTATTTCTATAACCGCCTCAACAGAAAACTTGCCTGACGGAATAAATATCTATCTCGAAGACAAACAAGACAATAGCTTTACACGTTTAGATGCAGATTCCAGCTTTAACACTACATTCAAGAATGATATTGCTGGGATTGGACGGTTTTATTTGCACACTACCGCAGGTACTTTAAGTATGTAAGTCAACGGATACACACCGAGAGGGTAAAATTTTATTTTTTTTTAGAATCCAGTGCCGGGGTCCGTTGGCAGGGTGGGGTCACCATCGTCATCAGTATCCTCATCACAGCAAGCTTCTTTTTGAATGGTATTGGTTAAGCATGGCATGGCTCCACAGGGAATGGTTGCTGGACTGGCTTTGAGAGTAAAACCAGCACCACAAACAAACTCTCCACCAATAGAACCGTCAGTAATGTGAGCGCAGGTGGCTGTGTTCGCATAACAGCAAGCTGTTTTTTGAGTGGCATCGGTATTGTCTGCGCATGGCATGGCTCCACAGGTAATGGTTGCTGGACTGGCTTTGAGAGTAAAACCAGCACCGCAAACAAACTCTCCACCAATAGAACCGTCAGTAATGTGAGCGCAGGTGGCTGTGTTCGCATAACAGCAAGCTGTTTTTTGAGTGGCATCGGTATTGTCTGCGCATGGCATGGCTCCACAGGTAATGGTTGATGGACTGGCTTTGAGAGTAAAACCAGCACCGCAAACAAACTCTCCACCAATAGAACCGTCAGTAATGTGAGCGCAGGTGGCTTGAGCAGCATCCAATTGGCTTAAACTACACCCATTAGAATTTACAGTTTCACCCGCAGGAGTACCTGGACAAGTATCTCGACTATTGGGTACACCATCATTATCATCATCGGCAGTACATAAATTGTTTTGCCAGATTGTTCCACTACCACATATGTTCCATGACGCTGAGGAATCGCAACATTTCTGTTTGTACAGTTCATATATTTTCGTTCTTGTCGGGTTGATGTGGTTTGTAACGGATTTGACACATTTGTCACCCGACCACGTTGTACTCGTAAGGTCGCACACGGCCAAATTTCCAGCCATGGCACAATTACCACCCTGATTGAAAATTGATTTAATAATGGAACACGACGTTCCGGAAAAAAGTATTAAAGAAATCATAATAAAAAGATGTCGAATCTTTAAATACTCAATTAGTCTACTGGTGACAAAAGGCAAATAGAAAATTTCTAAACTCTTCAATTTCTAAATCAACAATCTAAACTCTTCAATTTCTAAATCAACAATGAAAACCCAACGCGCACTCCGTCTCCAGTCTCGTAATTACCTCAAATTACAACAGTCGACTATCGTGAAGGACCGGAGTGCCATAAATTTTCGTCAAATGGTATTTGCAGCCAAAGTGGTCTACGATAGGAAGCTGCACCTCTCTTCCGACGAAAACAAAATTTTACGCCAAAGTCTCCAAAATTTCGCAGCGGTTTGTTACAAACAACGAAAAGAACTAACGAAACTTAAGAATCAGGTACAGAAGCGTCGGCGTAGTTGTAACATTAAATAACTTAAGAAACCGATAATTTTTCATCTTTTAGTAATAATACACTATATAACTTATCAAGGCATTACCAAATGTCTTTTGTATTTCTTGAAGAGCCCGAGGAAAAATACCAAACACGCACCGCAACCGTACATTCCCTTGAACATGTCAGGTTCGATGTATGGGACGACGATTTGAGCGTAGGTCTTGATTCTTTAATTTCTCTTCACTATCCGTGTGAAAAAGAGCAATTAAGGGAACAGTTTCGCGCCAGATGTATCGATGGATATATTGATATTTTTGTACGTATTGGGGACGATAATGCATGTCACAGGGATGGTGACCATTATTTACTACGTAGAGATATTGTAGAACTCCCAAATACCGACTGGTCCATTATGTTGGCGAGTGGTGTCCCTAGTGGAGAAATTGAACGACTTCTCGAAGCGTCTCATGGTAATATAGACTATGCTCTTCAATTGTGGTGGGAGGAGGAATTCAATACGCCAGTAAAAAAGAAAAAGAAGAAGAAAAAGAAAAAGAAGAAGAAAAAAAAGAAGAAAAAAAATTACTACGTAAAGAAATTATTAGAATCTTTAATTACTATGGGGTTTGACAAAGCTGCTGCCAAAGCTGCTTTGATTGCCACTGGGTATGACATGTTAGACACTGTGCTTGTTTTAACACAATCCGACAATGTCAAAGAAATAAAAGTAGCAGAGAAGAATCGATATTTCGTCGAGAGGGTTGTATCATCTTATAAAGAAGACGACAACTATGTACAGGTTCTATCTCTGGAAGGTTCTGTCACCAAAGCTGTGTGGAATGTACCTCTCGATACAGTAGCGTCCTGGTGGGCACCTGTGTATGACCACGAAACCAATTGTTTAGTTTTTTATATCAATTATAAACATGAGACGGACCAAATAACTCGCACTGGTTCAAAGGTCCTTATCCATAAAGAGATATTTTTTAACAGTCGTGCTGAAGCTGCGTCGAATGGTGTTTTTATGGGGGAGGAAGAGGCTACGACTGTTCAAAATTTACAACAACTAGCAGAGCATAACTACCACTATGCGCGAGAAGCCTCTGGAAGAATGCACCGTCCCGGTGAGGAATACAAAAACACATGGGAACCGGAGGCTCATTTTATTATCGGCAGTGATGAAGCGAACATCCGCGAAGCCTTTGAATCTAAATTGATAGATATTAAAGAGCGTACAACTCAAGCACGACACCATCGAGTTCCTGACGCGCTCATTGCAGATTTCATTGAAAACGCTTTGAAATATATAACGAGTGTGTTGGATTTATCACTGATAGCTGCTCGCCATAATGCGCCTCCACGCCTTCGTCGCCAACGGTCGGAAGAGCCTTTGCCCCGCCCGTCATTGTCGGAAGTTCTCCGAAGGCGTTCTAACTAGTGTATTTAATGGCGATTTTTTGAATCAGATGTTCCCGCGTTTTAAAAAAGCGAACACTTGGAAAGATGGAGAGTATCGGCAGTGGATGTTTGCTGGTAAATTACCGGAATGGGAAGCGTTGGATATTTGGGACGGTGTGGGTATGTGGTGTCATAGTAAAGAGGGTATTTTCCCAGAGGAAGATGACGTTATTGTTCTTTTTCGCAAAGGTAAGAGGGTCACCGTCCGTTTGAATATTATATTGGATGTAAACAATACTGGATTTAAATGTTTGGCGTTAGTATACTATACATAGAAGTATTTAAATTATCTGTTATATATTGATGTTAATTAGGTATGGTGGATTGACTTTTATTGTCATTTGTTTTTTATTGCAAATTCGTAATTTTAATCGATATCGCGTGGACCACCTCCGAAAACACGTCGAGGCGAAAACGTATTTGAATTCTGACGTTTGTATGGATTCAGTGACCCGAGCTCAGTTGGGAACTTTTAATTTATGCGAACAGGCGTCTCATATTATAAATGAGAATCCGTCTTCTACTGCATTTTATGATATTTTGAACGACTGGTATCCCTGTGGCCATGGTCGGTGCGAGGGTGTTCTGGACTGGTTAAGTTCTAATATTCATTGGTTTCTGATGTTGATGTTAGTGGTTGGGATGATGTTTTATTTCAAATGGGTGGAGCACCAACGAGATGTGATGTATACGCGCATGCGATTGCCGACAATGTTGACGGGTAAAGTAGAGCATGTCGATTAGGAGTATTTATAAGGGCCTTTTTCTAAAGAAATGAATTCATGGGATGAACATCAGGTTGACTTTGCATCGGCTGAGGGATTACAACAGAACGAGACCTCTATCCGGATGTTGGATAACGATGTTTCTGACGACGATGAACTTGCAGGTCGTATTGGTGACCGAATTGATGAGTTAGGCGATGATGAAATTGATGTACCCGAGCGTCTTCATTTAGAATCGACATTGACCAGTGAAATTCGTAAAGATGTCGGTTATAAATTTTTGATGATGGTCTCTGCTTTTGCTAAATTGCGTCTTGGTAATGTCATTTTGGCTCCAAGAATGCCTGGCTGCGCGCCACGACCACCGTCCGACCATGCCTGCGAAACAAATTGTAGGAATCCCTGCGTCAACGAAGACAAGTGGATGACAGCGCCTGAAATTACGGGAGTTGTCCAGCTGTCGTCGTCCGTTTATGGCCATATCAAAGAAGCGGAGATGATAGTCAATAATTCCTGTCAAATCCCGTTGAAAGAGTTGGTTGAAAATCCCATCTATGCGACTGCCTTTGCACGACTGGTCGGTATCCGCATAATATTGTCGGGCGTCTTGACGGGGCTGGGAAACCGTCGCGACAAGTCTTTTACACGACTGCATCAGGAACAACATCTGATTCTTCGTGTAATACGAAATCGTCCAAGAAAGGTTCAACATGATTGGACTCGTCCAATGTGGTAGATAAAAATAGATAAAAGATAATAAAATTATTATTTCAAGCAATTTGTTTGTAAATTTCCCGAGGGATATGTAGGCGCCCTCCCTGGACGATAGCAGGGTTCAACAGTTGAAAATCGGGGAATTGTACACTTAATGCTTGTAAATTATTCATGAGATGCTTTAAAATAGGATGTTCCATAGATGCTGGTGCACTAATAAAGGCCTGTGCTGACGAAGATTGTTCCGAATCGGGATGAAGACTGACCATGTCCAAAGGCGACATGCTATCTCTTATTTTGTCCGATGGTGAAAATCGTGCATTGTTCATGGTTAGGGTGTCTCTAAAGGACATTTCATAACTATCTTCCATTTTGCGAATATCTTTACCGGTAATGGCTGGTGGCATCATGACAACGGCGTTAAATGTGAGTTCACCTCCCCACGAACAGGATTTTTCAATACGTTCACAGTTTTTAGGGGCCATCGCCGACCACGAGTAGTAAGCGGTAGCGCTACCCAGAGTAGCTGGGTAGAAACGAATGGACTCATTGTTGGGACTGTACATTCGGTATCCCCCCAAAGCGGAACTTTTGACCAAAATACCACCATTTTCTCCTTTAACAACGTTGTTTGTAAAGTAGACGGAGGATGTATCCGAAAGAACGGCGCGAATAGTGTCCGAATAAACCAAGCGAGCATTTGGAGATATAGTTTTGGCAATATCGTGTCTCCAAAGTTGAGTGGCATTGGAAATTCCGTGGGTATTCTCTCCAAATTTCATTCTTTTCCATTGTTTATCGACTTCTCCGGCAGTAATACCGTTCGCCAGCCATTTTTTGTAGAGACTTTGCAGAGTAGCAGTGCAAGAAGTATCCACAACAATGTGGTGTTGGACTGATTCGCATCCAAACTCGTCGGGGTGTGAAATACTGTATTCACCGACAGAAGATTGAAGACCGTCCAACTTCGCCGATGCGAGTTTGGATTGTGGTACATACTGGTCAATTTCAAAGACTGACCGTCCCGAGCCGATTTCTGGATGAAACCAGGCCATATCAGCAGTGCTGAGCTTGTAATCTTTGGCGACTTGAACGACAAGACCTTGTACAATTGTTTGGTCATGTTCTAAAGAGGCAAGTTTATCAATCGAAAAATTAGCCAATATTGAGACTTTTTTTACTTTTGTGCTTTGTAATTCAAGAGTTTCCAATACCGTTTTAAGGGCATTCGTGGTGTCGGAGTCCATGACAACGATTTGTGATTTGTCGACATTGATTGGCATTTTCATTCAGTCTATCATATTATATAGGGTGTTTTTGTTCTTTGGTGTTGACAAGACCGCCGACCATTTCTCTGACCAAAGTGACCATTCCGAAGGTGGGACTTGAACTTCATGTTTCTGACCTTTACATTCTTCATCGTAACATCTTTGAAAGACCCGACAATGTACACAGTCAATAGAAAACCAAATGTTATTGCCTTTATGGGTTCGTTTTGCAATTGCACATTGTTTGGATTTGGCAGAGACCATAAGCCTTCCCTGTGACGTCATCGACGTTGTATGTCGACTTAGATTTGCATTGTATTCTTTATCGATATAATTCAAGACTGGCTCCAACATCGGACAATAAGTTCGGGTTGTGCCATTGGAACCATTGCAACCATTGGAACCCTTGTTGTTGTGCCATTGACCACCTGAAAAATAAAAAATTTGAGACGGAGGCGAAGAACACGACACTGGTTCAGATTCATCAATCTCTAAACAGACCAAACAGGGCGCCGGTGGACCAAATTGGACCAATAACTCTTCCCAGGGGCGGTTTCCCTTCAACACGCGCGTCGAACCAAACTTAGACGAGCCACATACTCGAAACATTCGATTTTTAGTATAGACAGCAGTGTCTATGGCTGGTTCTTGTGTAGCTAAGACTAAACGCCGTACAAAAGCACCAACATGGTACACATTTTTGAGATATAGATTGGTGCAGACAATATGCCACGAATATTTGGAGGAATCACAGGAATCAAGGACTTCAACCTGAGCAACAACTTTAAATTTATGTAGGATAGCCTGAGACAAGGTTTCTATGATAGTGTGAATATCCACACTATCATAGGATTCAACGTCTAAAAAAATACGGGTCGGGCGATTTTCTAAGAGACATTCATACCAATGAGGGTCAGTTATACCGTTGTATTGACGAGACAAATTCACAATATTACCGACCCTAAAAACCTTTTGACCACTTGTAGACACGTCTTCTGCCATTATAAATGTGGAATCGTTCACCACGGCGAGGGCGTCCGATATTTTACGAAACATTTCAATATTTGATAAATAATAAATGTCATCACAAAAAAAAAACATATTCGTATCTTATGAAGTACTGCATGACTTTACTTTTGTCACTTATATAAGGGGCTTCTTTTATCAATAAGAAAAACTATGTCAAAAATCCAACGTCCAATTAACGCAACCCAATTGTCAACTGAACTAGTAGCTCCATCAGCACAAACTCCACTCAAGACGGTCGGACCGTTAAAAGCAGCTACCGGAGAGCCAAAAGATACCTTCACAACACGTGTAGTCTTTGAGTCCAATGCTACTGCCAAGCAAATGGAACATGGTGTTATCGTCCAACTCTCCAACGCTTCTCATGTCTTTGCCGGCAACGGAGAAGTCGATGCCACCAAAGGTATCCTCACTTCCGTCACTGTCAAGTCTATTTACTCCGACTGTTCTGAACCCGTCACGTTTGCGCTCAATCTCTTTAATTCGTCCGAGAAGGAACCATCCATTAAAAATAACGAAGGTTGGTTGCACACCCCACAAAAGACAGACTTTGGAACGGAGGCGATGTCCAAAGACCCACAGGGTTACCGCAATCTCTTGGCCGTTATGCCCTACGAAAAGTCTCGTTCAGAATTGAGCGTCTACGAGCCAAATGAAATTGCTTCCGACCGTTACATTGAGCAATACGGCAATTGTTCCACCGAAAACCTCTACGATGGAGTTGTCGCCTTCCCGGGTGAGCAGTACTATTTGGTCTCGCAAGACCATGTCGTCCTCAATGTTATCCGTCAAAATTGGGAACAGTTGGGCATTAATGTTGATTCAGAGGCCAGATTCAACGGTAAGTACGTCCAGGTACCTGCTCATGTTTTCGACCGTGTAATTAATGACCTACAATCACATGTTCTTGCCCGTATGCCGTTCACCGATTTGAATGATGTCCGTGCCAAATTTACCAGTAAACCTACCGCACACTATGTCGACAACCACCCCGATGGTGCCGAGGGTCTGTACAAAGTCTGTGTCGAATTACAGATGAATTACCAATTCCCATCCGCTAAAGAAGAAGTCGTAGAAGAATAATTTTAGTATTTAAATCAAACATTAATTTTTAAACATGTTATCCTGTTGTACTACCACTCCCTATAAAAATAATCAATGTAAACGCTGTTGGAAAGAATCCAGATATCACTGCACTTGGCCCAGATGTTTGCGACCAGTGTTCACCCTCACCCTCTGCAGAAACCATTATCGACATATCAATGTGGAATGTACCTGGGAGAATTGTCACCGACCCTCTTACTGTAAACAAGTCTGTACCCACCACTACAGAAAAAGAGCTTTTCCACCAATGCGAACCTGTTCCATCTGCTCGCGTCCGGAATACATGGACAAAAAATGTTTTTACCATTTTACTTACAGGATATGCACCAAATGTCCTCGGAAAGTTTTTTCCAAACAACTGTGCCGACGACACTACATGAGACAATGGAGGGCTCAACGCCCCTTAGTCGCAGGTCCCACTATTAACAATGACACCACCCCAGCAACTATACAAGAGACACCAGAGACCATAAACCACAAACCTGAAATCCATTCCTCTTTGACACAATCCGACATTTTAGTCTAAAAAAAAGCGATATATATACATCATATTTTATAGCAAAATGTCTTGCTTCTTTACAGACCCAACACAAAAAAGACTCGTACTCAAACCCATTAGACACGAAAATCTTTGGAAAATCTTTAAAGAACAACAATCCGTATTGTGGACCACTGAAGAAATCGATTGGGCAGATTCAAAGAAAGATTTCGCTGAACTAACACTAGAAGCACAAACTTTCCTATTGAAAATCATTGCCTTTTTTGCCAGTTCCGATATGCTCGTCATCGACAACCTCATGGACCAATTCATGGCGGAAGTCACCGTTGCAGAATGTAGGACCTTTTACACCCTTCAAGCCTATGTCGAAACGATTCACTCGGAAACATACGCCACTGCCCTAGAGATATTTACTCCACCGGACCAAAAAGAACACCTCTGTAATGCCATTCAAACAGAACCCACCATCAAAGCCAAAGGAGACTTTGCCACCAAATACATGCAGACCACCAAACCTTTTGAAGAAAGACTTTGGGCCTTTGCAATCTTTGAAGGCGTACTCTTTGCCGCTTCCTTTGCCTCACTCTACTGGCTCCGAACAAAAGACAAATGCAAAGGACTCACATTTTCCAACGAACTCATTCAAAGAGACGAGTCACTACATGCCAAATTTGCAGTGGAAATGCTCAATATGTTGCCACCAATGTCGGAAAAACGCGTGCAAGATATCCTCAAAGAAGCCGTCGACATAGAAATCGCCTTTGTACGAGCCGGACTCCCAAACAACCTTGTCGGACTTTCGGTCGATGACATGTGTGAATACGTGCGATATTGCGGGGATAGACTCCTGTCCATGCTAATACATCCATACAAACCAATCTGGAACGCAAAGCAACCACTCACTTTTATGGAAATGATTTCCATTGATGCGAAAACCAATTTCTTTGAGAGACGCGTCAGCGAATACACGATGGCAGGCGTCGGACAGAGCCAGGAAGACACCGGATTCTCACTCGATGCAGCATTTTGAGACTATTTAAACTAGTTAAAAACAAACTAAATGTCAGATATTAAATGGATTCAAAAACAGGAGAACGATGATGCATCTGCACGTCAACAAATATTCAATCGTACAGCCAATAAGAGAGCAAATGAATTAAACTTGGAAAAAAAAGATAATATTATCGAAAGATTTGAGTATCTGGAAAGGAAAATGGACGCTCTCTTCCAAATTCTCACCAATCCCAATAGTCACCAGTACAATGACTATCCCATCGGGAATTTCAAGAAAGAAATGAAAAGACAAGCCAAACAAGAGATATTAGAGAAATAAAGTCCAATAAACATACCAAAAAAAGATATAACTATTGTTTTTTTAATTGAAATGACATGTAGGATTTGTTTAGAGTCAGACAATCTCATCTCAGTCTGTGGTTGTAGTGGAACCATGGGATTTGTACATCAACAATGCATCGACAAATGGCGAGCCATTACAAAATCAAAGGATTGTGAATTATGCAAACAACCCTATCGAATCCCTTTCACTCTCAGTTGTTCAGCCATTATTTACCTCCTCATTGGGCTGGTGTTAACTTGTATACATGCCTCTATAACAAACTACTCGACTAAAAGATACCCTGGGGACTTGACCAACTCTACCTGTGGGACATTGTTAATGTTTGCAACGTATTCAACGATTTTTTGTATTTTGAGATTTTTTGAATATGTTTATACCAAAATTGCCTACATTTTATGGCCGCTCGGGTTTTTCGGCACGTCTATAGTACTACAATTGGAGGATATTGGGTTCGATAGGGTTGAGTTATGGTCCACCTATATCCTCGTTGCTATTTTTTTTATAAGTTGGGCAACTATTCAATATTTTAAATAGGCAGGTTCATAATTGTAATATAAAAGGAGGTTTTATTTTTCATAAATGTATCATCAATTTTTAGCTACTGAAGGAGGAAAGTTAACAAAAGCGGCGATAATTGGTTCAACAATTTTTTCTTCTGGTAAATCTTCTTCTTCCATACGCCAAGATGTCAACGAATTGAAGAAAACAGCGTCCTGTTCCAAAGTAAAGTCCAAATTCCGTCATTTTGCATTGGACCACCACCCTGATAAAAAAGGTAATGATGTTGATTTTAATGAATTGTCAGAAGCTCGTGACAAGGCCCTTACCACTTGCAAGCCCGATGTCCAAACGTCAACCAAGAAAGGTAACAAACGACGAAAAAAGAAAAAAAAGAAAAAAAAGAAAAAAAAGAAAAAAAAGAAAAAAAAGAAAAAAAAGAAAAAAAAGAAAGAAGAAGAGGAAGAAGAAGAGGAAGAGGTCGACCTGACAACAAGACAATTAATTACAGGAGGAGCGGTTATTTTGGGCGTTCTGGGTGTAGCCAAAGCAAAACAAGGTCCTCCCAAACCCCGACTGCAACGCCAACGGTCCGAAGAAGCATTCTTGAAGGCCACTGGACATACAAGGAGGGAAAAACGGGAAGAAATCCAGGAAGAAAAACAAGGTCATGCTCCTCGACTGAGACACCAAGGGTCTGAAGAAACATTCTTGAAGGCTACGGGTCACAAAAGGAGAGGGTGATTGTCTTGTCTATCGTAGATTTCTCCAAAAAAAGACATGTTTATTAAAGATGTGTTCCATTTTAATTTTAGATAACTTTTAAAGAGAATAGATAAATAATATACAAAAATCTTCTCACATATTTATCACTTATGATTTTATTTAATAATGAAATATATATATATCCAATATATATGTATATGAACAATATGGCACAATTTGAAAAATTGTCTACTTATGTCAAACACCATTCTAATTCATTTCCTAAATTAATCCCATCGTTAAAGGCCCTTGCCGAATTTGTGGGCCATGAAGATATTAAAGAGACGGTAGCTAAGATGGTGCTCTTTTTTATCTCCCAATGTGCGGAGGAAAAACCACTGCGTCGTTCTAAGCGAAGTCGCAAGAACACAGGGTCTAAGCGACGTACAAGGCGACGTATTTTGTCGTCAACATCGGACGATGAGGATGAAGATGAGGACTATGACCCTTCTGTAACGACTGACGCAAAATCTGCTCTAATTGCCCTGCTGACGCATACACTTCAGGCAGGCCAGGAGGATTCTTCGGACGAGGACGAGGAGGTGGATGACCCACCATTCGTCATTAAATGTCGCGAACGTCTTAAGTTGTTGCAGGGTCATTTTGTCCACACTCTGTTGTTGGGCAAGCCTGGAACAGGCAAGACAACCTTTGCGACCTTATTGGTGGACGTCTGGGACGCGTTGGGTATTATTGACAAGCGTCGTTATCGCGTTACAAAACGTTCTGATTGGGTTGGTAAATACCAGGGTCATTCAGTGGCGAAAGCGAAGAAATTAATCGAGTCTTGTAAGGGTGGGGTTATTTTTATTGATGAAGCTTATTCTATTATTTCATCAAAGGATGGGGATGATATGTATGGACAAGAAGTCTTGACTGAAATCGTGGAGGCGATGTCCAATGCGGATAAGCAGGTAATTTTTATCATGGCTGGTTATGAAAAGGATATGAAGCAATTATTTACCTATAATGCTGGTCTTGAGAGACGCTTTGGTTATGTCTATCGATTTAAGACACCGGCGTCGACAATGATAGAACATATTTTTATAAAGCAATTAAACGAAAACCGTTGGAAATGTTGCAAGTCTGAAAGGAAAGCAATACATGAATTTTTTGGGCGTAATTTTGCGAAATTGACACATGGGGGTGGGTCCACAAATCAATTAATTTTCCACAGCAAACAGGCTTCAGTGGTTCGAACATTTCCAGAAAAATCCAATTCTGAATTGACATTAAAAGATTTAGAGGATGGGATGCGTACTTTTTTGGGACATGCACAGGTTTTTACAAAGCCAATACCTCCTCCAAATATGTATTTATAATTTTCGTCTATTTAAATAACTTGTCTTTATCTATATGTTTCGCCGACGAGCTGTTACATGGGGACTCTTCTTATGGGCCCTTGTTTTTTCCTATACGTGGTTGACGTATATTGACGCATCACCACAGTTACGCATGATTCCAATTGCTATAAACATACTAGCCTGCACTATTCTGGTACCACTATTAGCAAAAGATGCTTCAAACATGAAATCGGTCCTTCTCGCCCTGTGTTGGTCCATCGTTATTTCTTTAGGTGTTTTACTTCGAACTTTGGATGTGATTGATGGAATTGCACTCAATATTCATATATCGGTAATGACGGGTATCGTGACACTCGTCTGGTGTATCATGTCCCATGCCGAACACGTGACAGAAGGAGGATTTCACTGGTATGTTTGGTTTCTACTGGTCACTCTCTCTCTTTGTACGGCGTTTAATAGCCAGACACCAGAGGCGCGCCTCGTCTATGTGGTCGCCGCGTCCATTTCATTCGTTGTACATTGTTTTTACGTATTACACGTGTTAAAAATCCAATCGTATGGCAGTGAGCGGTGCCAACATATTTTTCGCGTTGTGAGTTGTTTTGTGCTTATTACCACTATTTTGATTAACGCTATATTAATACAGTCCGATATCATTACCTACCAACACTGGCAAGAACTCATACTAGTCGCGGAAGTCGTCATAGCCGTTATCATTGTCATTGATTCTGTCATTGGATTTTCACATCAGCCTATAAAGCAAGAATACGCCCCAATATCCACACATGATGTTATATGAAATCGCTATGACGCTCGCGTTTATAACTATCTTTATTGTGACACATTACGTGTTCAAAAACATTAAAGATATCTTTTTCTGGACTTGTAAGTTACTAACTACGGTCTATTTGTGGTTACTGCTCTGGATAGTGACACAGCTTCACCGCCTCCCCGAGTGGCAATCTGCTTTTACTGACTCTGTTTGGACATTAGTCAATATGACAAAGAGTGAACTCTAAACAGCCGGCTTAACACCTATCGGTGTTCCAGCAAGCATCGAATTCGGAAAATAAGTTTTATACCCATCCGAAGATGCGCATAGATATAAAAGCCCAGTATGTTCGAGTGTATAGTCTTGTCCATTAATTCGCAGCAAATCCTTGGCTCGGAACATTGAACCGGACCGGAACGTGGCACCCGCCAACAATGACACGATATAAGGCTGCATGGCATAGCCAAATCCGATGGAAAACCCACTGAAAAGAGAAGTGGCAGTGTCGCTACCGATGAGATGGCCCACTAGAAATATAAAAACCATAAATAAAAACCCAAAATGAGTAATTTGTGCTGTATAGTGACTGCTTCTAAAATAATTGAGGAGGCTCCACTGCACGGAAGAGGCAACTACGTTAGCAGCCAGAAAAAACCCAACACAAACAAAGATATCATCCAAAGAATGCCAGACCGTAGTCAATAATATATCCAAAGATTCAAAAGACATATAACTTAATACAATGACATTTATATACTATTATACTAACTCTCGATGTTCTGACAACAACACATTGTACATACACTTCTGTAATATACCCATCCCCACTATTGTAGACACTATCACCACAAATGCAGTAGACTTGATAAAGGTATTATTCAATCCCTGACAAAGCGCAAAAGAAATCGCACCGCGTATACCACACATTGAAAAAAACAACATCGACTTGACTGTCCATTGTTCATGGCCGAAATATCTCAACAAACCACCCAATGTAAAAACAACCACCACACGTGCCACAATACAGGACAACAACACCAACAGAGACAAACCGATTAATGTCATGTCATACGTATGCAACGCCAGTCCTAACATTAAATATACACACGATTCGATTATTAAAGACATTGAACCAATAGATTCCTCGACATTTGTGGGCACATTCACCACCGACCCATACACAAACAATCCCAAAATACCAGAGACATCGACACACTCACATGCTGAATATACCATCAAGGCAATCACATAATGCATTGTCATGTCAGACATCGAAGCGCGGTTCATTAGAAGCGCAACACCACCACCAAAAGCGATAGCCGCCACAGAATATAAGGCAGAAAATAGAACCACCTCCATCGGGACCCAACGGTTTAAAACAGTGTGAGATTTCAACATCGACGCAAATAACCGAACAAGAACCACTGAAATGGCATCATTCATCACCGATTCGTTTTCCAACACTTCCAATATATAAGAATCGTCCAATTTTATCATCTTTGTCAACGAAAGTGTAGCCACTGTGTCCGTAGGAGCCAGTATAGAAGCAAATAACAATGCATCCACCGTAGACATTTCCACCCTTGTACCCTTTGTCCACACTAAGATACCCCAAGCAATGAAAAACACCGACATCAGCGTACCCATCCAGGAAAACAATATTGAAGAAACCCACGTACGACGCAGAGACGCCATCTTAAATTTAATGGAAGAATGAAATAAAATAGGTGGCAACATCAAATATAAAAACACCTCAGAAGCGAACGAAACAGAGGTACCACCCATTAATGACACTGACATACCAAGAAGAACCGCAAAAACAGAAGGAGGAATCCAACTGAAACGATGAACGTGTCTAAATCCAATAACAATAGAGATTAATAAAAGTAATAAAAATAATTCCTTTCCCACTGTAGTATGGTTCATATAAAATTAAATCCAATGCCTAAGTATTAAGTTTGGATTCACCACGGTAAAATCCAAACCATTGTTCGACAACATGCTTCAACATTAATCGTCCTCCAGTGACCGTCGCACGAAGAATCCACATAGAGACGCCCTTCTACTTTGTCGGCACAATGCCAATGAGTCCCGTTTTCAGAACAGTCCATATTCCATTGTGTAACCATTTTTTGATTACAGACAGACACGATTGCACCCAGTTTTGGTTCGGAATAAGTGAGTGCATCCATTTCTCGGACGAGTGAAAAATAGTACGACCATATTTGAAACATCATTGTTAACAAAACAGCGGAAATAGCCAAAACCAATCCAATCCTACAACACCATACACGAGTAGCCTTATCACACATTTTCACAGGTTTAACAGGAGTCATTTTGACGTAGATATAATGACATTTATACTCTATTTGTATTTATATTTTTAGCCCGCTTAGTAGGAGACATGTTTATATCCCCACCGGAATCATAAGTATTTACAGCCTTTTCCACCGGCGAATAGGCAGGACTCGTCGGTGAATAGGCGGTCGGTGAATGAGCGGTCGGTGAATGAGCGGTCGGTGAATAGGCGGGACTCGTCGGTGAATAGGCGGGACTCGTCGGTGAATAGGCGGGACTCGTCGGTGAATAGGCGGGACTCGTCG